>ERZ1740060.26-NODE-26-length-165482-cov-14.550551_pt1 | contig 165482 bp, 146 predicted proteins | sample MGYA00581743_ERZ1740060 | MGnify/ENA primary metagenome ERZ1740060 (study PRJEB43018, sample SAMN04849235) | marine metagenome | isolation source: floating plastic debris | place: Pacific Ocean | collected 2008-08-27 | study: EMG produced TPA metagenomics...
CTTTTATTCGGTTTCCACAAAAAACGCCAAAGTGTGTTTTGTTTCCCTAAAGTGTGTTTTGTTTCCCTAAAGTGTTCTTTTTTTCCGACCAGTGAGGGCAGGGGCTGCGAGAGGGTGGTGCGTCTAAAGTGTGTTTTGTTTCTCAAAAGGAGGGGTTTAAAGCACTTTAATTTTTAAACCCCATTTTTGACCCTAGTTTTTAAAAAACGCTTATATTTAGCGTGTTACAAGAGGTTTTAAGTGGTCCCACCTGGGCTCGAACCAGGGACCCCCTGATTATGAGTCAGGTGCTCTAACCAACTGAGCTATAGGACCTCCCTTTAAGGGGATGCAATATTAGCATTTATTTTGCTACACCGCAAGGTTTTATTGGTCTATGAAGCCTTAATATCTTGGCAAAGTTCTACCAATACGCCATTTGTGCCTTTGGGATGTAAGAAAGCAACTTGCTTATTATCTGCACCTTTTTTAGGAAATCCAGGTAAAATCACAAAGCTTTCCCCTTCCAGCCGCTTTATCTCAACTTCCAAATCTTCTACAGCAAAGGCTATATGGTGAATTCCTTCCCCTTTCTTGTCCAAAAACTTGGCTATGGGACTCTTGGGGTCTGTGGCCTCCAACAATTCTATCTTATTCGGTCCCGATCTAAAAAAAGAAGTACGCACCCCTTCAGAAGGAACTTCTTCAATTTTATAATGAGAAACCCCCAGTAACTTTTCGAATAACACGTTCGCGCTGGTCAAGTCCTTGACCGCAATTCCTATATGCTCTATTTTTTCCATTTTGTACCACAACTAGAATTTCTAGGCTTAAAATTACATACTGATGTGGTAGCAATCGATGAGGTTCATCATTTATTCCGTTATTTTGCAGTATGGAATCACAGCGACAACGTAAAATTGCTGGAATATTACAGAAAGACCTTGTGGATATCCTTCAGCGGGCAGCTACGGATGGCGGTATGCAGGGTACTCTTATTTCAGTGACCAAGGTCAGCGTTACCGTAGATTTGTCCATAGCAAAAGTCTACATCAGTATTTTTCCCAATAGCAACTCTGAAGTGCTTCTCGATGGCATAATGTCGAACAAAGTGCTTATCCGACACGATTTAGCGCAGCGTACGAAAAACCAATTACGTAGGGTGCCCGAGCTACTCTTTTTCTTGGATGACTCTTTGGATTATATCGATAAAATTGAAACCTCTTTAAAAGGAGAAGAAAATCCCATCGTCAACCGGAACCTCTTGGACAAACGCAAGAAATCCTGATTTTGAGCTTTTCCTTCTACATTGCCAAACGCTATCTACGGTCCAAAAGCCATCAAAACGCCGTAAACATCATAAACTTTATCACTTTTTTGGTAATTGTAATTGGTTCAGCAGCCTTATTCGTGGTGCTTTCCGCTTTTGCAGGTTTAAAAACCTTCAGCTTGTCGTTCACCAACACTTTTGATCCTGACCTCAAAGCACTTCCTGTCACTGGCAAGCATTTTTCAATCTCTCCCGCAGAAGAACAGAAAATCAAGGAAATTGAAGGCGTGGCCCAGTTTTCAAAAGAACTGGAAGAACGGGCTTACCTCAACTTTAGGGAAAAAAGTACCATCGCCTATATAAAAGGAGTAGATGGAAACTACCGCTCTGTTACGGGAGTGGACAGTACTTTATATTTTGGAAATTGGGGAGTTATCGAACAAAACGCGGTCATCGGAATTGGTATCTATAATCTGCTGGGAATTCCTTTGGATAATTACCAAAATCCAATGTCGGTTCTTGTGCCAAAGCCTGGAAAGGGCGCTTTCTCCCAGCAGAATCCGAACAACAGGCCTTACAATCAGCTCCCGCTCGTGATAAGCGGAGTATACGCCGTGGAGGAAAACCTTGATAGAAAATACGTGATCACTACATTGAACTTGGTACAAAAGCTGCTCGAGAAAGACAGTACCCAAGTCTCTGGGATAAACTTTAAGTTAAAATCGGACAACGATTACAAGGAAACTCAAAACCGTATCCTACAGGTTTTGGGAGACAAAGTCTATGTTCTTGACCGCCAACAGCTTAATGGCACATTGTATCGAATGCTGAACACAGAAAATTTGGCAACTTATCTAATTTTTACCTTGGTTCTTATTATTGCCTTGTTCAATGTCGTAGGAGCGATTATTATGATGATCTTGGACAAGCAACAAAATTCAAGGACCCTATTTAGCCTGGGGGCCACCATCAAGGAATTACGACAGGTTTATTTTATTCAAGGGCTTCTGGTTACCTCTATTGGCGGAATTATTGGAGTCCTTATCGGAAGTCTGCTGATTGGAAGTCAAATCCTTTTCGGATGGCTTAAAATAACGCCATCCCTTGCATATCCCGTAGAGTTCAATTTTGCGAATGTGCTGGTAGTCTTGTTGACCATAGTGGTCTTGGGATTCATTTCTTCAAAAATCGCCAGCAACCGAATTTCCAAAAAACTGATAACCGCTTAAGCAAATTGATGGTGCCCAAATTTTTCTTCTACTTCTTCGAAAGCGGCAAAAACATCTGAGGCTGCATCGCTGGTAACCATTTTCATTCGATATTCCTTAAAATGGGGGATACCTCTAAAGTAATTGGTGTAATGCCTTCGTGTCTCGAAAACCCCCAATTTTTCACCTTTCCAATCAATGGCCATTTGAAGGTGCCTCCGCGCTGCTTCAACACGCTCCGACATGGTGGGAGGTTCCATGTGCAAACCTGTTTCAAAAAAGTGTTTTACTTCTTTGAAAAACCAAGGATTTCCTATGCTGGCACGTCCTATCATTGCGCCATCCAAACCAAAATCGTCTCGCATGCGCACAGCGGCTTCCGGGGAATCTACATCCCCATTTCCGAAGACAGGGATGTACATTCTGGGATTGTTCTTCACTTCTGCAATGGGAACCCAGTCTGCAGAACCCTTGTACATCTGCACACGTGTGCGACCATGAATGGATATCGCTTGTATGCCAACATCCTGTAGTCTCTCTGCGACTTCAACAATTTTGATGGAATTTTGATCCCACCCCAAACGCGTTTTTACCGTTACTGGTAGCTTGGTTCGTTTGACCAACTCACTGGTCAATTTAACCATTAGCGGTATATCCCGTAAAATACCTGCACCGGCATTTTTGCAGACCACTTTCTTTACCGGACACCCGAAGTTAATATCGATAATATCAGGGTTTGATTTTTCCACGATATCCACTGCCCGGAGCATTGAATCGAGTTCTGCTCCAAAAATCTGAATCCCAACCGGTCTCTCTTTTTCGTAGATGTCCAACTTGATCACACTTTTCGCGGCATCGCGTATCAACCCTTCTGATGAGATAAACTCCGTATACACCACATCTGCCCCTTGTTCTTTGCATAAAGCGCGAAAGGGCGGGTCGCTAACATCTTCCATAGGTGCCAGAAGCAATGGAAAATCAGGGAGTTGTATGTCGGCGATATTTGGCAAGCTTTTCAAATTTTAGGCCGTAAAAATACAAAATACCGGGAAAACCCTATATCTACTCATCCTCCAAGCGCGCGCGCTCCTTCTTTTCTAAACCTCTTTGATTGTCTTCCAGCCGGAAATTCCCAAAGTTATATGTAAACCCGAATCGTATAAACTGGGTCTCTGGCCGTCTTCTGAAAAAATTATCCTGATTCAAATAGCGAGACCTATACGTGGGTATGTATTGCTCCAAAAGATCCTCTGCCGCCAGAGAAATAGAGGCCCTATTGTTAAAAAGTGATTTTCTCAGTCCCAGCGTGACATTCAATTGGTCATCCGATATATAGGAACCAAACAAAAATTGGGACAAATACGTCACGGTAAGCTCTCCGGTAAAAGTACCATCTTTAGAAAGGGTTAGGTAGTTCGCCAAATATCCGTATACTCCATCGACTTCGGCGGTAAACTCTTGATTTCCGCTTTCCACAGCAACGAAGGTTTCTTCTTCATGAAACACAGAAGTGTAGGCATACAAAAACCAAAATGGCATTATTCCCTTACTTACCGTAAAATCAAAACCATACGATTTACTGCGGGTCACATTTTGCTTGAGCTCCCGAAGCGTCAAGTCCTCATTGTCCTGAAAAACCAGATCAGCAATGTTTTCCCCATTATCCCGATAGTACACATCAAAGAAAAACTCACTGTTCAAGGAGTAGTTTAGGTTAAAATTGTTCGAAAAACTTGGAAACAATCTGGGGTTCCCTTCTTCAAAATCATTTTCATTGAAGAAAAACCGAAATGGGTTCAAATCATTGTATTTGGGCCGTTCCACATTTCTTCCGTAGTCAAACGAAAAACTGTGTTTTTCAGAGGGAGTGTACAATAGATATAAGGATGGAAAAGGTTCAAAAAAATCTTGGGTGTTGGTTTCGTTCAAGGACAAAGATGTTCCGGAAGCGTCTGTCAACTCGCCTCGAACCCCGATTTTCATGGACCATTTTTCCCAATTCTTGACCCAACTAAAATATGCTGCATAAACCTTTTCATCGTACACGAAAACATCGGATTGGGATTCATCAACCGTATCGCTAAACCCAACAAAATCAGAAAAAACAAGCTCGCTATCCGAGTTTATTGATGAAACCTTGAGCCCCGCTTCAAGGGAACCTTGTCCAATGGGAGAAGAATAATCGGCCTGCCCTGTAAAAATTTCAATGTCCTGTTGCGCGTCGGAATTAAATCCAAAATCGCGCAAAAAACTACCGGTTTCGTCAAAATAATTTGAATTTAAACTTTGAAAAGATTTTCCATTATAATAGGTGTAATGCCCATTAAAGGACAGTTTGGCCCCTTCTTTTTTCAGCTTGTGTTCGTAGGTGAGGTCCACAGCAATATTGGTCTTGTCCAAATCGGTATCACTTAAAGTGGCAAATGTGGAATCCACTTGGTTTTGGGCATTAAAAATAGCCGTCTCCAATTCGTTCTCGCGATCTTGGCCTAAATTGAAAGAGAGATTGGAGGTTACGTTTAAGCTATTTCTGGCATTGAAATCATAATCCAGAATAACGCTTGCATTTTGAGGAACCAACCGATCAATTTGTTCGTACTCGGTATCCCAAACTGAAAAAACATCCCCCCCGTTATCAATAAAATCGATGCCTTTTGATGTTCTTCGGATTTCCTTTTTTGGATTTATCGAATAGTTGGCAAAGACATTCAATTTATCAGTTTTGTAATAATGACTGGTCCCAAGGCTATACTTTGGGAAAACAGCTTGGGTGATACTTCCATTTACACTCCCTTTATACCCAGGGGTTATCGCTTTGCTGGTCACAATATTCAAAATGGGACCATCCTCTGCATCATATTTGGAGGGAGGGTTCGTAATGACCTCTACGGACGTAACATTGGCCCCGGAGAAACCTTCCAATAAATCCCTGACCTCCTGTCCTGATAACTGAACTTTTCGTTCGTTCAAATAAATCGTTGCTCGCTGGCCCCTAATTTGTAGCTCTTCTTGGTTGACAATTACCCCAGGTGTACTCCTTAAAATATCCCAAGAACTGCCCTGCGAAACGATACTGTTCTCCACATTGAAAACCAATCTATCCGCAAATCGCTGCACTGTAGGTCGCTTCGCGGTAACCACTACCTCATCCAACTTGGTGCTTGAAGGAATAACCAGCGCGCCCAAGGAAATATCACTTGAAACATCAAGCCCCCGAGGTTCGGAACCAATTCCTATATAACTCGCTTGAAGCAGATAAAGATCAGATTCCACTCCCTTTAAACGGAATTTTCCCAAATCGTCAGTAGAGGTCCCCAGAACGAAAGTAGAATCTGCGGCCCTAAGCAATAGAACATTGGCAAAGGCGATGGGATTGTTCGATTCATCCACGACTTTACCACTAATTTGATGGGTCTGCCCCCAGGATAAAATTGAAGTCAGGAACGCTATAACAAAAGTTGAGGTGCGGTGGTTCATGAACGAGTGGGGTTGGGTATCAAATCTAATAAAATATTTTAGAGCCTTTTGCCAACCTTGTCCCAAGGGTGGAAAAAATCGATGTTTGGGTGTTAAAAGAACTATATTTGCAACTGATACGGAACGGCTGTTCTGTTGTTGCCCATTGATATGAAAAGGATTCGAAATTTTTGCATAATTGCCCATATCGACCATGGAAAAAGTACTTTGGCCGATCGCTTGTTGGACTTTACCGGTTCGGTTACCGAACGTGAAAAACAAGACCAGCTCTTGGACAACATGGATTTGGAAAGAGAGCGCGGCATTACCATAAAAAGTCATGCCATACAGATGGAATATCTATATGAGGGCGAGACATACATTTTAAATCTGATCGATACCCCGGGACATGTTGATTTTTCATATGAAGTGTCCCGTTCCATTGCGGCCTGTGAAGGTGCCCTTTTAGTGGTTGATGCAGCCCAGAGCATACAAGCCCAAACCATTTCAAATCTATATTTGGCCCTTGAGAATGATCTAGAAATCATTCCCGTTCTCAATAAAGTGGATTTGCCCAGCGCAAACCCGGAAGAAGTCACCGACGATATTGTTGACTTGTTGGGATGCGACCCGGAAGAAGTTATTCCGGCAAGTGCGAAAACTGGAATTGGTATCGAGGCTATTTTAAAAGCTATCATTGAGTGTGTCCCTGCCCCGGAGGGTAATCCGGACGAGCCCTTACAAGCTTTGGTTTTTGATTCTGTGTACAATCCCTTCAGGGGTGTCGAAACATATTTTCGCGTTGTGAACGGTGAAATCCAAAAAGGGCAAAAAATAAAATTTGTAGCAACGGGAAAAAATTATTTTGCTGACGAGATAGGCACTTTAAAACTCGGACAGATACCAAAAACCAGGATTTCAGCCGGAGATGTGGGATACTTGATCACTGGGATCAAAGATGCGCGTGAGGTAAAGGTTGGCGATACCATTACGGACGCGAACAAACCTACGCAAAACGCGATTGAGGGGTTTGAAGATGTAAAGCCCATGGTGTTCGCAGGGATTTATCCAGTGGATACGGAGGATTTTGAGGAATTACGATCTTCTATGGAGAAACTCCAGTTAAACGACGCTTCTTTGGTTTTTACTCCTGAGAGCAGTGCTGCCCTAGGATTTGGTTTTCGTTGTGGATTTTTGGGGATGCTCCACATGGAAATCATCCAAGAACGTCTGGAACGCGAATTTAACATGACCGTCATTACCACGGTGCCCAATGTAAGTTACCACGCCTTCACCACAAAAGACCGGGATACCGCTTTGATTGTCAATAACCCTTCCGACTTGCCGGAACCTTCCACTCTCGACCGTGTGGAAGAACCCTATATAAAGGCCACTATCATTACAAAATCAGATTTTGTGGGGAATGTAATGTCCTTATGTATCGAAAAACGGGGACAAATAAAAAATCAAACCTACCTTACCACAGAACGGGTGGAACTTATCTTCGATATGCCCCTCGCAGAAATCGTCTTCGATTTTTACGACCGATTGAAAACCGTTTCAAAGGGGTATGCCTCTTTCGATTATACACCCATAGGCATGCGAGCCTCCAAACTGGTCCGAGTAGATATTTTGTTGAATGCCCAGCCCGTCGACGCCTTATCTGCATTGGTCCACTTTGATAACGCTCAAAACATCGGGAAAAAAATGTGCGAAAAGCTCAAAGAGCTTATTCCAAGGCAGCAGTTTGATATTCCCATCCAAGCGGCCATTGGCTCTAAAATTATTTCTAGGGAGACTATTAAAGCACTGCGAAAAGATGTGACCGCCAAGTGCTATGGAGGTGATATCTCTCGAAAACGAAAGCTTCTCGAAAAACAGAAAAAGGGTAAAAAACGAATGCGCCAAGTGGGCAATGTAGAGATTCCGCAACAAGCTTTTATGGCCGTTTTAAAATTGAACGATTAATTGAACTTGGTCAAAAGAAGCGGTTTCTCTCGTTAAAAGTACCTTTGAATTGATGAATCCCCTATCTCAGTTGATGGATCACCGATAACTTTACTAAAAGGATTGTCCGAGAATAAAAAAAGCGGCTTTTAGAAAGCCGCCCGTATTGTTTTAATCTTTATGTTGGTTATAAATTGAAGTCAAGTTCAAGATCGCCACTACAAATTTGATCTGTAAAGGTATCGAAATCGACACCATCTAAATCGAAAGTCTGGGACTCCCCATCAAAGGTTACAGTAGCTGTTCCGTCTCCATTATCAACAAAAGTGGCGGGGACGAGGTTCAAGATGTCACAGGTCCTTGAGTTCTCTTCGCCACCATTATCATCATCACTAGAACAACCCATAAAACTCAATGTAGCCAATAATGCAAGGGAATAAATTGTTTTTTTCATGCTTAAAAGGATTTGAGGTTAAATGTTTTCAAACACAAAGAAGCAGAAGCATTACGTCTTAAACCAAAACTTGTTGTGAAGGGAGAAAAAAATGTGGTCCATGCACCGATATATTGAATTTAATCCTTCGAAGCCTACCTTAGTTCATTGAGAAACTTGGCCTTCTGGTTCAAATTCTTTTCCAAGATAGACCAATTTGTATCCTTCTCCATTGGGATTAAAATCCTTGTAATCCGATGGCATAATGTCTATCACACCCTTCGGAGACTTTGTAAAAATGGGAATAATGTCCAAATCCTCACCAGCGGTTTGAATCAAAATGTCATAGTGCTCTTTATCCTTGATATCAATTTCGTGGATGGATGGATACTTTTCCGATGTTTCTGCCATCTTGATAAAATCATAGGACGGGGAGAAAAGTCCGTTTGAACTTATGTTTTCGGGATGATTTATCTCATCGGTACTGGCCAAACGAAACGCCCCATTTTCCCCGAATTGTTTCTCAAATTTGTTCAAAGCGAAGGTGTTGATATCTGTATTCGCGGTCAGAGCAATTAAGTAACCCACGTCGTTGAGCTCAATGTTGTCGGTCAAGGTATCGGAATAAATATCTGCTGTTAGGGCCTCAAGCCCCTCTTTTTTCGCCTTGTCCACATTGGTTTGGTTATTGTCGATGAGTACCACATGTCTATTGTTTTTCCTAAGGTAGTTACCTATTAGGCGTGACACTTTGGAGGCTCCAACAATAAGAATTCCGTCCGATTTTTTCAGGAAGACCCCTATGATCTTTGCAAAAAAACGAGCAGTAGTTGCATTTAAAAGAACGGTTCCCAAAACAATCATGAACACCAATGGCGTTATATATTCCGCCCCTGGCTCTCCTTTTATTAACAATTTAGAACCGAACAACGAGGCGATACCCGCAGCTACAATACCCCTGGGTCCCACCCAACCAATGAACAACCTTTCATTTAGTTTAAGGTTTGACCCTTTCGTACTTAGAAAGACTCCAATGGGACGAATTATAAAAACAATGACTGCAAAAAGAAGCGCAGAATTCCAATTGTAGACCAGACGCATGTCACTGATATTTATGTTGGCCGCCAAAAGGATGAAAAGAATGGAAATCAACAAAACGCTCAGCGATTCCTTAAAATATAAGAGTTCTTTTAAATTCGGAAGGTTCATATTGCCTAAGACCATCCCCATTACCACCACCGCCAAAAGTCCTGATTCATGGGCAAATAAGTCTGATTCCACGAAAACCAACAGCACTACGGATAAAGACACCACATTCAATAAATAATGCGGGATAAAGTTTCGCTTTATGGCAAATGCCAGTGCGTGGGCAAACGTAAAACCGAAAGTAGTGCCAAACAACAATATCTTACCGAACTCAATCAGCGCTGTTTTGGTAAACGCTTGTCCCTCTCCAACACTAATAAACTCAAAAACAAGTACGGCCACCAACGCCCCAATGGGGTCTATCAAAATACCCTCCCATTTTAAGACCGTGGAAACATCTTTCTTTAGAGGAATATTGCGAAGTATAGGGGCAATCACCGTGGGACCTGTTACGATGATAAGCGCAGAAAACAGGAAGGAAATCTGCCAAGAAAGCTCAAAAAAATAATGCGCTGCCACTCCAGCTCCAAAAAAAGTAACAAGAGTGCCCAACGTAATCAGTTTGGTTATCACCGGACCAACCGTGGCAATTTCTGCACGTTTCAAGGTCAAACCACCCTCAAAAAGAATGATACTGATAGCTAGGGAAACAAAATAATACAGCCCATCCCCAGGAAAAAGTCCTTTGGTTCCATTCCAAATAGGTTCAATCAATTTTGAACCATCCTCGGTATATAGGGTTGCTATCGGCCCCACCAAAAGACCAATCAAAATCAAAGGCAAAATAGCAGGTAGTTTTAAACGCCAAGCCACCCATTGTGCAATGATTCCAAGAATAATAATTCCCGCCAGTTCGAGCATTGGTCAATTTTTGGTTAAAATAGGATTTTTCTTCCAATGTTTTCTACCCTATCCGATTGGGATAGCGAAATAATTATGAAAAGCGTCTGATTCCATTTTTGTTAAAAAAGGGCCAATAATGTCCATTTTTTGAAGGCAAACTATTGGGGTTTTCTTATTTTGCATGCCGTTTGCTTTTCAAATGACGCTTTATCCTATTGAGACCGGTAATTTTAAACTGGATGGTGGTGCCATGTTTGGTGTGGTCCCCAAATCCTTATGGACCAAAACCAATCCTGCAGATGCCAATAACATGATTGAACTCGCCGCCCGATGTTTGCTTATCGAGGACGGCGAAAGACTTATTTTAATAGACTCTGGGTTGGGAAACAAACAGTCCGATAAATTTTTTAGTTATTACCATCGCTGGGGGAATCATTCTTTAGATAGCTCTTTAAAAAAAATAGGCTTCCATAGGGACGATATTACAGATGTTTTTATGACCCATCTCCATTTCGACCACTGTGGGGGAAGCATTCAGTGGAATACGGATAGAACGGGGTATGAACCTGCCTTTAAAAACGCACATTTTTGGACCAATGAAGCGCATTGGACATGGGCCACAAACCCAAATACACGAGAAAAGGCGTCGTTTTTGAAGGAAAACCTGCTTCCCATGGAAGAAAGTGGCCAGCTAAAATTCGTCTCAAGACAAAATTCCAATTATATAAAAAACTCCGAGTTAGGTTTTGATATTTTACTTGTGGATGGCCATACGGAAAAGCAAATGTTGCCCCACATCCATTATCAAGAAAAAACCTTGGTCTTTGTGGCGGATTTGGTTCCCACTGTGGGCCATATCCCACTTCCCTACGTTATGGGCTATGATATGCGACCCCTTCAAACCCTTGCCGAAAAAAAAATCTTTTTGGACGAAGCCTCCAACAACAACCTCATCCTCTTTTTTGAACATGACGCACACAATGAACTTTGCACACTAAAACATACCGAAAAAGGAGTTCGATTAAACGAATTGTTCTCCTTTCATGAAATATTCACTAATTAATGAAGTTAACATTACGATAAAGATTTTTCTATGATTACTACATATTCCTACCGCTTTGTGGCGGTTCTGCTTTCCTTTGTTCTTTTTGGTTGTGGGGCCACTAACTTGGTTTCAACGCCTGTTGAAAACATTGATGCCGTTCCCTTAAAGATTTCCGAGATTTCTGAAAAAACCCAAAAAAGATGGGGCCATGCCGACCTTGTTGAAGACACAATACCTGGAATGAGTGTGGATAGGGCTTACCGTGAAATAATCAAAAACAGAAAAGGGAAAAAGGTAATCGTAGCAGTAGTGGATTCAGGTATAGATTTGGACCATGAAGATTTGGATGATGTCCTTTGGACCAATTCCAAAGAACGTCCGAACAACGGGAAAGATGATGATGGAAACGGGTACATAGATGATATTCACGGATATAACTTTTTGGGTGAGTCGTACAATGAGCAGTTAGAGTTTGCGCGAATGCTTCGTTTGAACATTGGAGATGCTTCCACACGGGCCAAGGCTAGAATAAAGTTGGATGAAGATTATGCAAAAGCTTTGCAAAATAAGCAGCAATATGAGCAGATTTTTCAAGTGGTAAAAAACGCGGATACCGCCGTAAAAAAAGCACTGGGCAAAGAGATATACACCAAAGAAGACCTTAACGCCCTAAAGACGAATGACGAGAAAATGCAGCAAAATGTAGCTGTGCTGACCCAAATGTTCACGTATGGCGATGATATCCCAACGGTAATGAAGGAACTTACAGAAGGTATCACCTATTTTACCGAGCAAGTAGATTATAATCTGAACAAAGAATTTGACGGCAGAGAACCTGTGGGTGATGACCCCTACAATATTAAAGATATCTCATACGGCAATGGGAATCCAAAAAACCGTGTCGAAAGTGAAAGTCATGGCACCCATGTGGCCGGAATCATAGCCGCTGAGCGAAATAATGGGAAAGGCGTTGATGGGGTTGCGACAAACGTAGAGATAATGAGCCTAAGGGCAGTCCCTAATGGGGATGAATACGATAAGGATATTGCCCTGGCCATTCGCTATGCAGCGGATAATGGAGCAAAAATCATCAACTGTAGCTTTGGAAAATCCTTCTCCCCAAATGCCGAATGGGTATATGAGGCCATTCGTTATGCAGCTTCCAAAGATGTACTTATTGTGCATGCGGCAGGTAATGACGGAAACGATTTGGACAATCCAGAGAATCAAAATTACCCCAATGACCACAAATATTCTGGAACTGAAATCTCCAATAATGTAATCACGGTCGGGGCACTTACCAGCAAATATGGTTCAGAAATGGTGGCCAATTTTTCCAACTATGGAAAACAAAATGTGGATATTTTTGCGCCAGGAGCCAAAATTTATTCAACTATGCCAGACAATTCTTATGACTTTCAAGGGGGGACTTCCATGGCAGCACCCGCCGTAGCAGGAATCGCCGCCTTGATTCGTTCATATTATCCACTACTCTCCGCACCTCAGGTAAAGCAAATTTTGATGGAGTCGGGACTTCGCACCAAGACTTCCGTAATTGTTTCCGGTGATGCTTCCAAAGGCACTACATTTGATAAAATCTCTAAATCTGGAAAAATGGCCAATGCCTACAATGCCTTGCTTTTGGCCAATAACATTTCAAAGGGAAAACAGACGCTGGCCACTAACACCAAATAACAATGAAAAGAACACTATTTTATTTTTTGGGAGTCTTCTCTGGCATCGCATCACTAGTGGGACAATCACATCCTGGATATTGGCAGCAACACGTGGATTACACCATGGAAGTGGATATGGATGTTGAAACCTATCAATACACAGGCTCACAACAACTGGTATATACCAATAATTCGCCGGATACATTGACCCGCGTTTTTTACCATCTTTATTATAATGCGTTTCAACCTGGCAGTGAGATGGACCTCCGTCTTCAAAGCATAAAAGATCCCGATGGACGGATGATAGAAAATGGGAAAAGCAGGATAGCATCTCTATCCGAAACTGAAATGGGTTATTTGCATACTACCGCTTTAAAGCAGGATGGAAATGCAGTCACTTTTAACGAAGAAGGCACCATTTTAGTTGTTGAATTGAACCAACCGCTTTTACCTGGGGCGAAAACTACCCTCGATATGGAGTTTATAGGTCAGGTACCCGTACAGATACGTCGCTCTGGACGAAACAGTAAGGAAGGCGTGGCACTTTCCATGAGCCAATGGTATCCCAAACTTTGTGAGTATGATATTGAAGGATGGCATCCCAACCCTTATATTGCTCGGGAATTTCACGGGGTCTGGGGAAACTTTGATGTAAAATTGACCCTTGATAAAGAGTACACTGTTGGTGGTTCAGGTTATCTACAAAATCCAGAGGAAATTGGCCATGGGTATGAGTCACCAGGTACTAAAGTAAAAACTAAAGGGAAGACATTAACATGGCATTTTGTGGCGCCCCAAGTCCATGATTTTATGTGGGCGGCCGACCCAGATTATGTTCACGATGTAGTGGATATGGAAGATGGTCCTACCTTACATTTTTTCTACAAAAACAATCCTGAAATCCAAGAAAACTGGAAAAAGCTTCAGCCCAAGACAGAAGAAACCATGCGTTTCTTTAGCAAAAACATTGGGAAATATCCTTACGACCAATATTCTGTAATCCAAGGAGGTGACGGAGGCATGGAGTATGCTATGAGCACTCTGATAACAGGGCAAAGGAAGTTTCCAAGTCTGGTCGGCGTCATGGTCCATGAGATGGCGCATTCCTGGTTCCAACATGTCTTGGCTACCAATGAGTCCAAATATGAGTGGATGGACGAAGGTTTCACTACGTTTATCAGTAGTCTTTGTATGAACCAGGTTATGGAGCAAAACAAAGAGAACCCATTTACCCGTTCCTATCAAAGCTACTATGCGTTGGTAGAATCTGGGATGGAACTTCCGCAGACCACTCATGCAGACCGCTACGCCAATAATTTCGCTTATGGCGTGGCAGCATACAGCAAAGGGTCCATTTTTCTTTCGCAACTGGGATACATCATTGGACAAGATAAATTAATGGCTACCATAAGAAAGTTCTTTGAAGATTTTAAGTTTACCCATCCGCTACCCAACGATATAAAGCGCACTGCTGAAAAAGTATCTGGAATGCAGTTGGATTGGTACCTGACAGATTGGACCCAGACCACAAATACCATTGACTATGGCATTAAAAGTGTGGAATCGAATGGGAATCAGACCAAGGTAGTGTTTGAACGAATTGGTCTTATGCCAATGCCTTTGGATATTTTGGTTGTTGGAAAGGACGGGGCCAATGAGACCTATTATATTCCTTTACAGATGATGCGCGGAGAAAAGGAAAACCCTTATCCGCAGTTTAAACGAACCGTAGCCAATGATTGGGCCTGGGCCCATCCCACCTACGAGCTTGTCATCGATAGGAACATGGATTCCATTGAGGCCATTGCCATTGATCCTTCGCAGTTGATGGCAGATGTGGATAAACAAAACAATGTGTATCAAGATACTCCATAAGGACCAAAATATCCCTTCTTACTATATTTAAATCCTCAGAAGAAAGTTTTGACTTCTTTGATAGCGAGGTAACGTGCATTTATGGATGAGGTGTCAAATAAAAACACATTTTCAAAACAAGAAAAACTAAAAGGCAAAAAGAACTTTGAAATTCTTTTTACAAAGGGAAAACGTATAAAGGTATACCCCGTCCAGCTATGCTATCATTCTATGGGTTTTAAGGATGGGAGCCCTCTTAAAGTAGCCGTTGTAGCCCCCAAAAAAAAGTTCAAAAAGGCGATTCAGAGAAATCGCGTGAAACGCTTGCTCCGAGAATCGTATCGATTGAATAAATCCCTTGTTTTTAACAACATAGAAGGAAACTTTGCGTTGCTATTTGTGTATCTTGGTAATACCGTACCCACCTTTGCGCAGGTTGAATCCGCCATGTCACAACTTTTAAAGAAATTTATAGAACAACAATCCCATGAAAAAAATAGCTAAAAAACAGATTATCATTCCCTTGGTCGCCATTCTTTTTTTACTAGTAGGGAGCGGTTACAAAAGCGATTTTTTTGAAATCGCCAAACAGATAGAAATCTTTACCACACTTTTCAAGGAGCTTAACATGAACTACGTGGACGAGACCAATCCTGCAGAGCTCATGGATTCTGCGATAAAAAATATGTTGGACGAGTTAGATCCGTACACCCGGTTTTTGAACGAACAGGATGTAGAAGCTTATAAAATAAATAATGCCGGGGAGTACTCAGGTATAGGAGCGTTGGTTCGCTCTTACGAAAGCAAACTATTGATCATTGAGCCCTACGAAGGTTACGCAGCGGATAAGGCGGGCTTAAAGGCGGGTGACGAAATCATTAAAATTGGAGAGACCTTAGTTTCTGATTTTGACGACAATGCCAGCGAGCTGCTCAAAGGATCAAATGGAACAAGCGTGGACATTACTTTCGTTCGCCAAGGAAAGACCCAAACCGCGACCCTGGAACGTGGCGGTGTAGAGGTTGATGCCGTGCCCTACTACAGCATGGTCAATGACAAAACAGGATATATTGTACTTTCAAAATTTAACAGAAAAGCATCGGAACAAACCAAGTCTGCCATGCAAGACCTGAAAGGGCAAGGCATGGAACGCCTCATTCTAGATTTACGTGGAAATCCAGGAGGGCTGCTTACAGAAGCCATTAATGTTACCAATCTTTTTGTTCCAAAAGATGAGCTCATTGTCACCACAAAGTCAAAGGTCAAAAAATTCAACCAACAATATAAAACGAGAAAACAACCGGAAGACCTGGATATTCCATTGGTGGTATTGGTCGATGGCAGTAGCGCTTCCGCCAGTGAAATTGTTTCCGGCGGGCTTCAGGATTTGGACCGCGCAGTGGTTATGGGAGCCCGAAGTTTTGGAAAGGGCCTCGTACAACGCCCGCTCAAGCTCACATACGGAACCCAGTTGAAAGTTACGATAAGCCGTTATTATACCCCTTCCGGTAGGTGTATCCAATCGTTGGATTATTGGAATCGTGATGAAGCAGGAAATGCCATCCGAAACACCAAGTTCCAGGAATTTACCACACGCAACGGCCGTAAAGTCCAGGACGGGGGCGGGGTAATGCCCGATATCGAGATTTCTACCTTAAAATCCAATTCATTAATGGATGCTTTAAAAAGGAATTTGCTGATTTTCGACTATGCCACAGATTTTTACTTCGAACATTCCTTTGATGCTGTAGATTCTTTCTCTTTTACCGATGCCGATTTCGATTCCTTTAAAAAATATGCACAAGAACAGGACTTCTCCTTTCAGACCCAAACGGAAGCTCTTTTGGAAGAGTCCATCAACAGTGAGGAACATCTGCTGGGACAGGATGTGCAAAACAAATATAAAAATCTCTTGTTAGCGGTAAACCAAGGGAAAATACAAGCTTTGGACACGTATAAAAAAGAAATCAAAAAGAATTTAGAAGATGAAATTATCAAGCGCTATTTCTACAGAAAGGGACTTTATGATTATTATCTAACCCACGATGAAGCCATTTTATCTGCTAAAGCACTGCTCTCGGATGAGAATGCTTATGCGAACATTTTGAATTGAATAGATAGTGCGTTTAACCTTTTTTCTTTTGTTGTCTAGTTTAGGAATTGGATTTGTATGCACTGCACAGAACCATTTTGAAAAAGGAGTTGTCCAGGATTCCATCCCTGTCACTGGAACTCAAAACGAAAGCTTCGCCCTGTATTTACCCCACTCCTACCAACAAGATACGGCTTCCCCTATTGTTTTCATCTTTGAACCTGCCGCGAGGTCACGTATTGGAATTCAACCTTTTATCGAAGCGTCAGAAAAGTATGGTTACTTGCTTGTCTGTTCCAATAACACCAAAAACGCTCCTTACGAAAGAAATTTTGATATTGCCAACAATCTCTTCGACCACATTTTCTCCCGCTTTGCAATAAAGGAAGATGAAATGTACACTTCCGGCCTATCCGGAGGTTCCCGTTTGGCATGCGCTATCGCTTCCCTTACCGATAAGTTTACGGGGGTTGTCGCCTGTGGTGCTGGTTTTCCAAACGTACACGCCTACACGCCTACAACTCAAAAATACAGTTATGTGGGTCTTGTTGGCGATAGGGATATGAACTACAAAGAGATGTTGAAAAATAAAGACTATCTCAAACTCATGCGATTCAATAGCACCCTGATAACCTTTGAAGGTCTTCATGAGTGGCCCCCTTCTTCTCAAATTTTGCGCGCCTTCGATTGGCTTCACCTTCAAAAACTAAAAAAGTCCCCAACTGAAAACCAGGAAGAGATACGGGCTCTATATCAATCTGAATATGGGATGATCGAATCCTTTAAGACTGATGGACACTATTTATTCGCTTCAGAACAATATGAACGTCTCATCAAGAGCTACAAAGAAGTATTTTCCGTGGACAGTCTGATGGGACAGTACAGGAAATTCCTGAATACAAAACCTTACAAAAAACAATTCGAATCAATGAATAAGGCGCTTAGCCTAGAGCGAAAGCTATCGGATAAGCTGGTGAACAAAGTGTTCGCCAATTTTGAAAATCCTGATACCGTCAATTTTAACTGGTGGAACAAAGAACTGGAAAAGTTAAACTCGCTTAGGGAGAAAGGAGATGCTGAGGTAAAAAAAATGGTATATCGCCTAAAGTTTGACCTGTTTGTAAGGGCCTATTCCAGAAAAAACAGCTTAATCTATACCAACAAACCAGAACAAGCCGTGTTAGTGGACCGTTTTATTGATTTATTCTATCCAAAATCCGAATAATCCGATTCTCTCAACGTATTCTCGGAGCTCCAAAAGTCCTTCTTTTAAAACTATTCGTATTTTTCACTGAAAAAACCAATGCTATCAAAAAACCGAGTTTTCATAGGAAGCCTTTTCTTGTTCCTATTCCTTGTACAAAGTTGTCATACTTACAAAACGGTTGAAACGCGAGAAATCAAAGAAGAAAAGATATATAGTTTTCAATTGACGGAGGGAAAGAAACTCGTGGCACGGTGTAAAAAAATTTACCCAGATTCCTTTTTGTTCGAAATAAACCGAAACTTGGTCAAGGTTCCCAAGAACAAAATTGAATCCGTAGAGCAAAAAAAAGTATCTGTGGTCAAACTCTTAGGAGGAGCTGCACTTACCACCGGAGCTGCCATTCTAATTCTTGAAAATGGGACGAAGCCCGTATTTGTGGTAGAAGTGACGAATTAACGACATTTCCCAAAAAAATTTATTTGCTTTTCCAATAGTGTTGTAGGGATATGAAAATACGCTTCTCGGATACTGTAGCTTTCAAATGTCGCAACTTATATCTGTTTTTTAGAGGATGTTAAAACCCACTCTCTTAATCTGTTGCGGCAAAAGGAAAAAAGAAGAATATAGTGATAAAGGAGAAACAGGTCTTAACAAGGTAGTGTACTGCTTTGCTCTCAAATTACCAAGTACAAATACATAAATAGCTCCACAAACGCTACTTTTGGATATGGAACCTTTAAAAGTATGTGAACTTTTTGCTGGAGTTGGTGGTTTCCGTTTGGGCCTTGAAAACACGGGGAGTTTTAAGATCGTTTGGAGCAACCAATGGGAACCCTCCACCAAAACGCAACATGCTTCCATGGTTTACGAGGCTCGTTTTGGGTCTGAAAACCATTCTAATAGCAACATTGAATACGTTCCAACTTCAGAAATTCCAGACCATGATATTTTGGTTGGGGGATTTCCCTGCCAAGATTATTCCGTGGCCACAAGCTTGAAAAACTCCAAAGGGCTTATCGGTAAAAAAGGGGTGTTATGGTGGTCCATTCATCGCATTCTTTCTGAAAAAGAGAACAAACCTAAATACCTGCTTTTTGAAAATGTAGACCGCTTACTGAAATCACCATCATCACAACGGGGGCGTGATTTTGCCGTGATGCTCAAAAGTTTGAATGACTTAGGCTATGCTGTGGAATGGCGAGTAATCAATGCCGCAGATTATGGAATGCCACAACGCCGAAGGCGTGTTTTTTTTCTGGGGTATCATAAATCCACTTCTGTTTATGAGAAGCTAATTCATAAAAACCCCAAAGAATGGCTTTTGGAAACTGGCACTATGGCTTCTTCGTTTCCTGTAAAACAAAAAGGTGGAATCAACTCTTTTGTCTTAGAACATGATTTGGTTTCGCTTTCCAAGCAATTCAATTTGGGTAAAGGGCTTTCCCCTTTTTACAATTCCGGAGTCTGTTTTGATGATGAGGTGCACACCCTAAGTACGCTTCCCGATTATCACGGGACACAGGTTAGACTTTCAGATATCTTGGAAAATCAACAACCCAACTCTGAATTTTATATTCCAGAAGAAGACATTCCTAAATGGGAATACCTAAAGGGTGCCAAAAAAGAAATCCGCAAGACCAAAGAGGGTTTTGCCTACCATTATAGCGAGGGAAGCATGGTTTTCCCAGATGCGCTTAATCAACCTTCCAGAACTATTATAACCGGAGAGGGCGGTAAGTCCCCGTCCCGGTTTAAGCACGTAGTCCAAACCTCTTCGGGGCTTCGACGACTCACTCCCATTGAATTGGAACGGTTGAACCTGTTTCCCGACAATCACACGCAATTGGAAGGCATTTCCAATACCAAAAGAGCCTTTTTTATGGGCAATGCTTTGGTGGTTGGTGTTGTAGAAAAACTGGGCAACGCTTTGTTCCAGAAAATAAAAACCCTTGAAAAGCAATTTCAAAACTGATTTAGCCAAAGAAAAAAGCTTAACCCCTTTGTTGGATTTTTATTATCGTGAACATCTAAAGTTCTATGACTTTGAACGTGTTCACAGTTTGGAGCAACAGTTACAGGGCATGGACCTCATTCTCACCCACAAAAAGACGGGTGAAACCTTTTTTGTGGACGAAAAAGCACAGTTGGATTACCTAAACAAGAACCTCCCAACTTTTGCTTTTGAGTTGTTCTATACCAAAAGCGAAATTTTAAAACAGGGCTGGTTATTCGATGCCCAAAAGAAGACCCAGATGTATGCTCTGATTACGAACATTCAAAAAGAGGACGAAACCTTTACAGCTTGCCAGATCACTTTTGTGAACCGACAAAAGCTACTCTCGCATTTGGTGGAAAAAGGGTTAGATGAAGGTTTTCTCAAAAAACGCGTATTGGAACATTTGGGTTTTCATGGGAAAATGGAGCTACATGGTTTGGATTTACGAAAAGAAGGGCATGTTCATTTTTCAAGCAAGAACAAAGCTGAACAACCTATTAATCTGGTGTTTCAATTAGCGTTTTTGAAAGGGATTGGGGTGGCTAAAAGGTTTATTTAATTTATCTCTTTCTTAATATAGTTTTCAACATAATCCTTGTCCTTTGATTTCCTTAAAATCAATAGTTAATGATTTTTCTATGTCTTGTTTGTCATTTACGTTTCCCTCTTGCAAGTATTTTTAAATCTGAATATAAATAGGCTCCTATTAAACCAAAGAACACAATAGCGACTAAATAGCCCCCTCGGGGAATTATAACCAGAATATTAACTATGACTAGAAAAATACTTAGTGGATACATAACCAACCTAGTTATAATCTTGGCTGAACTCCACTCTTTTTCAGGTGTCTTATTAACTTCCATATCTACTATCTCATATATCTGATCTAGTTGGATTTCCTTTTCAACTTGATAAGCCTTAAATGCTATAAAAAAGAGAATGGCCATAAAAACAATCCATCCCAATACTTGAATCCAATGAGTTAAAAAATCAAAATCTTCAAAAACCCAATAAAGCCATGGTATTGAGAACAAAACACATAAAAAAGCGAAAAATACTTTTCCTGCTGGATTAAGCCTATCTGAAATGTTCACTAGCTTTTCTTCTTTATTAAAGTCAAACTTAAAAATTGGGTAGAAAGTCCTGTTCCAACCGTGCTGTCTCCAAACCCTTATTTCATAGTTTCGTACCTCCCCTGCGGGACGAAAATCTCTCTTGAAAATCGTAACTAAATGAGTTGAAAAGTTATCCGTTCTTTTTTCTTCGATTAATTTAATTATGTCGGACTTTGTTATTTCCAAATTGTTGCTTATTGACTAGTGCTTTCTAAAGTTTTTCTTGTTGTTTTGCCTAAGCTATCTGCTGTATCTGCTCCCAACAAATCTTCTCCGTCAGTTCTTTTAGCTCTTTGACTCGCTCCGCCAAATATTCTAATTCACCTTTGGTGATTTGATACTCATCCATTTTATAGCGGGCATCGATATAGGCTCGTTTTAGGAGTTCAAAGCGGTGTTTTTCTTCGTCTGTGGTTTTGGGGAATACGGCAAAGCGGGGGTCGCACATCTCCACTTTTATGCCCAAAGTCTCCAAATTGTGGTCCTTGGGGCGGTAGTCCGTAAACACAAGCAAGATTGTGGTGTAATACCGCTCTGTGGCCTGATGCAAATCAAAAGCAGCTTCATTTAAAATACCTTTCTGAAAGCTGAATTCGAATTTCGTTAAGGCATTGTTCCCATTTTCAAACCACTGGTCAAAATGGTCCTGTGCTTTTTGGCGGTACTGTTCTGGGGTGAGTTTTTTGGGTTGGGCCAGTTTAAACTTTTCGGAATCGTAAAGTACTATGCCCTCTTCTTTTATGTCCTTAAAAAAATAATTGCCCATAGTTAAAGAGGCGTTCAGTTGCTTTATGCCATGAAAAATGAGACTTACCGGAGTGGTCACTTTTCCTGTGGTCACTAACTCAGCTTTGACTTTATCCTCTATTCGGAATTTTTGCTTGAAATCTTCATGGGTAAGCATCACCAGAATGTCAAAATCGCTGCGGTATTCGTAGGTAATGCCTTTTTCTACATATTGGTCTTCTACCCAATTGCCTCGGGCGTAGCTCCCAAAAAGGATGACCATTTCCACCAGTTTATGGGCAGACAGTTCTTGCGCCAGTAGTTGTAATTCGTCTTGTTTTGATTTGGGAAGGTGGTTCATTTATATGCAGAATATCTATTTTATTTAAGCTTCTCTGGATTTTTATCAATGTTTTTTGACTCTGTGTCTACCCTTCTTTCCAACTTTTTGATATCCTCTTCAGGGGGTAGTTCTTCTGGTTTTATTCCTCTTTCCAATAGAATTTTTCTTACACCCCTATTGTTCGCGACATGTTCAGCAGAAATCTGTCTTTCTTTAGATAATCCTTTTTCCTTGGTGTTAAACACTGTGATTTCCGTTGCAAAATCTTTTGCTTTTATGGTAATTGTGGGCAGAAAATCTGCCAAGGCCCTACTTTTTGGAACTCCCAAATTTTCCTTCATTTGTTGAGTTGTCTTTCCGAACAAGGCTTGGTCTCCTTTGCTTCTAATGAGACCAAAATTTCGCTCATTTCCCGTATGCTCATAGATAAGTTCTGATAGTTCCTTCTCCGATAGCGTCAACTTTTGTCTAGCTTGTAGTCGTTCCCAGTCCTTTATTCTTTGTTCTATTTCCTCATACTTTCGCGTTTGGATTGCGAAATAATTCTGGGCAAAGGCAATCTGTTCTTTCCGTGGGTCTCCGTTCTGGGCTATTAGGTAACACGCATACCTTGTCAACATTATATCCTCTATTTCCCTTTCACTCCCAGAACCTAATCTTACCATTTTGTTGACATCAACAAAATGGTCCAAAATCTGATTTCCGGTTGCCTGACATGACGTTTTTGCCTTAACGATAACTTTTAGGAAATTCCTCCATTCCGTATATCCTAGCAAATGTTGAATATCTCTGGCAAACCAAAATTCTATGCCGTTCTCTGTAGTTTGGGAATGGTCTTGAAAATTATCCGATAATGATTTTATTATTTCTGATTTCATGTAGATAAAGCATTATGTTACTAGTAAGATTTTGGGACTTAAAATCAGAAAGTTATATAAATTTTATGTCTTTCTCACCATCCTCACATGTGGAATTCCATCTTCTAAATAACCTTCGCCTTGTTCTATAAAACCTAAATCATTGTAGAATTTTGTTAGGTAGGTCTGTGCCGAGAGTTCAATGGTTCCTCTAGGAAAGTTTTCTTCGATTTCCTGTAAAGAGGCTTCCATAATATCCTTTCCAAAGCCATATTGCCTAGTATCTTTTGCAACAACCACCCTGCCTATACTCGTATTTTCAAAGTAATCACCTGGTTTGAACATTCGCGTGTAGGCTACTACTTTTTCTTCTTTTTTTCCCAGTACATGAATGGCCTTTTGGTCTTTATAGTCCAAATCTTGATAGACACATTCTTGTTCCACCACAAAGACTTCGCACCGTAAGGCCAAAATGGCATAGAGTTCTGCTTTGGTCAATTCTTCAAAGGTTTTTATGTGGATTTCCATCAGTCTTGGACTATAATATTTTTGGAATCGCATTTATCAAATTCCGGCTGTATGTTCACATGGTTTATGCCATGACGATGATATACATGTTCCTCTATCTGTTCCAGAATGGAATCAAACTCAGAAAGTCGAATATCTTCTTCAAAATCAATATGGGCCTCCATGTGGATTTCTTCTTCGTTCAATTGCCAAATATGAACATGGTGTACATTCTTTACTGCATCAAGTTCACAAATGGAATTCACAATTTCTTGTACTTCAATAGATTTGGGCGTAAACAGCATCAACACTTTTGTGGATTCCTTTAGCAAATCATAGCCCATATAAATGAGATAGATGCCTATGGCCATCGTTAAAAACCCATCTATCCAATACATCTGAAAAAACTTCATTAAAATACCACCCACCAAAACCGCTACCGAAGCCATCATATCCGTCAATAAATGGAGATAGGCTGATTTCATATTCATGTTATCATCTGAATCCTTTTTTAAAAGCAATACACTAAATCCATTGCCTAAAATTCCGATTAAGGACATGACTATAACTAGATTTGAACCAATTTCTTCCGGTTGCCAAAATCGTTTTACCGCTTCAATCATCAAAAAAATAGCTACCACAACCAAAGTAGATGCATTGATAAAAGCCGCCAATATTTCGGCACGCTTGTACCCAAAAGTTCTATGGGCGCTTGCTTTTTGTTTGGCTAAGCGGTTGGCCACGTAACTGATAATCAAGGAAAGTACATCACTAAAATTGTGAAGCGCATCCGATAGTAAGGCCAAACTTCCTGAAATAATGCCACCAACAACTTGTGCTACGGTAATACCCACATTAAGAAGTATGGAAATAAGTAGATTTCTACCTTTTAAATCTGCATGGCCATGGTCGTGACCGTGATGATGGTGATGATGGCCCACAGGAAATTTTTATTAAATACAGGGCATTTTTTCTATTCGGCGTTCGTGCCTGCCACCCTCAAATTTGGTGTTGAGAAACATTTCCACCATTTCTAAAGCTTGTGGCAATGCAATAAAACGTGCTGGGAGACTTAAAATATTGGCATCATTGTGCTCCCTGGCCAAAGCCACAATCTCTTTGTTCCAACATAAAGCTCCGCGTATTTTTTGATGCTTGTTAATGGTCATGCTTGCCCCATTTCCTGAACCACAAATAACTATGCCCATGTCAACCGTTCCGTTTTCAACATCGTTTGCTACAGGATGCACGAAATCTGGATAATCCACACTGTCCGTGCCGTCGGTACCATAGTTTACCACGTCAATATCTTTGGATTTTAAGAGCCCAACAATAGCAAGTTTGTACTCTGTTCCGGCGTGGTCATTTCCTATGGCTATTTTCATGATATGTTTAGTTTAATGGTCCTAAAACAAAAGTACAATTCTTTTCTATGCTCCCTGTTGATAAAACTTGATTGGATTTTTTAAACGCCTTAAAAACAGGCTTTTTTGAGAAACCTCTTTTTGTTGATCTTTTGAAGAAAACTAACTGAAATTAAATTTTGATTTTAGTGGATTTATTTTCATTACTCATTTTCACTTAAAGTTTAGGTAATATTCGATTAATATTTAATCAACACATTTCAATAGAAAAGTCCGAGTAATTAACATTAAATCAATCTTTACTTTTCAATAAATCAATGTTGATATAGGTTATTAATAACCGTGTAGAAAAAATCTAACTGACTGATTTTAAATTTTTTCATCCTTGGAAAAATTGTGAACAAAAATCTTTTCATTTTCAAAGCAAGCTTTTTCAAAAAAAATTATTTCACATTTCAACACGCTATCATAACCAACAAAAATTTAATTTTTAAAGAAAGAAAAAAAATATAATAGTATTTCATGTTAATAAAAGATGTTCTCTTTGCGCAATATGTATATGAAACATCTGTAGAAGATTATAATTCGTATTTTTCACAAAACAAGATGGTTAATGTCGAAAAAAAAGAAAAGGGCGAGAAGCCAAAGGAAGAATGAAATAACCAAAGGGATTTTTACAATACTTGAGAAAGAACCTTCCAAAAGTTTTAACTACAAACAAATAGCTGCAAAGCTTGGTATCAATGAAACCAGAGACCGTAATGACCTCATCAAGCAGTTAGGGCAACTTCGTGCAAGTGAACGAATTGTTGAGGTGGAACGGGGCAAGTTCCAAAAGAAACCTTCTTTGAACACTTATTTTACAGGAGAGATTGATGTAACATCGAGCGGTAACGCTTATGTAATGGTCGAGGATTTGGAGGATGATATTTTTGTGCCTTATAATAGATTGAACAAAGCTTTTCATGGGGATATCGTAGAGGTATTCTTCAAACCAAAACGTAACGGGAAAAAACCTGAAGGCGAGATTGCCAAGGTTTTAGAACGGAAAAAGAAAAGCTATGTGGGTATTGTAGATAAGCAAAAGACTTTTGCATTTGTGCGTCCCACAGACCCAAAAATGTATACGGATATTTTTATTCCCATTGATAAATTGAAGAAAGCGCAAGATGGGGACAAAGTATTAGTGGATTTAGAAAACTGGCCAGAAGATGCTGACTCTCCTTTTGGGGTTGTTACCGAAGTCTTAGGTAAACCAGGGGAACACCAAACTGAGATTCATGCGATACTGGCAGAATATGGTTTACCCTATGAGTTTCCTTATGAGGTGGAGCAGTACGCCAACCAATTGGATACTTCTATAAAAGCAGAGGAAATTGCGAAGCGAAGGGATATGCGAGCGGTGTTGACCTTTACCATTGACCCAAAAGATGCCAAAGATTTTGATGATGCGCTTTCTTTTCAAAAATTAGAAAACGGGAACTACGAAATAGGAATCCATATTGCAGATGTATCCCACTATTTAGAACCCAAAACCATTTTAGATGATGAAGCCTATGAACGGGCAACTTCCGTTTATTTGGTGGATAGAGTGGTCCCTATGCTTCCGGAGATTTTATCGAACCGAGCATGCTCATTGAGACCCAATGAAGAGAAATATACCTTCTCAGCCATTTTTGAGATGGATGGCAAAGCCAATGTAGTTAACCAATGGTTTGGACGGACGGTCATCAATTCCAACGAGCGTTTTGCTTATGAGGAAGCACAGCACATTATTGAAACAAAATCGAATACTATTCCAAAAGAAATTTCTATTCGAAATGGTTCATATTCCGTAGCTGCTGATGTGGTTGATGCCATTTTGACCTTTGATGAATTGGCTAAAATTATGCGCAAACAGCGTATGGAAGAAGGTGCTATTTCATTTGATAAAATAGAAGTTCGTTTTAATTTAACGGAAGACAATGAACCTGATGGCGTTTACTTTAAAGAAGCCAAAGATGCTAATAAGCTTATTGAAGAGTTTATGTTGTTGGCGAATAGAAAGGTTGCCGAATTCATTGGAAAGCAGAAGAAAACCTTTGTGTATCGAATCCATGATGAACCGGATGAAGAAAAATTACTGGCACTAAATGGAGTCATATCCAGATTTGGTCACAGCATAAACTTAAGGGATAAAAAAAGTCTCAATAGTTCTTTGAATCAACTTCTAAAAGATGTCAGAGGGAAGAAAGAACAGAATCTAGTGGACACCTTGACCATTCGAAGTATGAGCAAAGCCATTTATACTACGGAAAACATTGGTCACTATGGTTTGGGATTTGAGTACTATACGCATTTTACATCTCCTATACGACGTTATCCTGATGTAATGGTACATAGACTTCTACAAAAGTATTTAGACAAGGAGAAGCAGCCCAAAACAGAAATCTATGAGGAAAAATGCAAGCATTCTTCTGATATGGAAGTATTGGCGGCAAGTGCTGAGCGAGACTCCATAAAATACATGCAGATTAAGTTTATGGAAGACCACAAGAATCAAGAATTCTTAGGTGTGATTTCTGGGGTTACCGAATGGGGGATTTATGTAGAAATCATAGAGAATAAATGCGAAGGTATGGTCCGTATTCGGGATATTAAAGATGATTATTATGTGTTCGATGAACGCCAATATGCCATTATCGGGGAACGAAGAAAACGGATGTATCAATTAGGTGACGAAGTTTATGTGATGGTCAAGGATACTGATTTGGTAAAAAGGCATCTGGATTTTTCGTTGATTGGAAAAAAAGAAATGGAATAGATTCTGTAGATTGAATACTTAAGTTGTCGCTTATGAAAGTCATAACAGGAATTTTACTTTTTGTTTCGGTCTTTTGTGTTCATGCACAAGAGGAAACGATTACTAGAGAATTAAGAAATTTTACCGAGGTAAAAGCATTTGATGGATTGTCCGTGAATCTAATACCATCCAATGAAAACAAAGCCATTATTAAAGGCACAAATACGCATAAAGTTGCCATAGTCAACAACAATGGCGTATTAAAACTTCGAATGGAAATAGATAAAATTTTTAGTGGCTACCGAACCTTCATTGATTTGCACTACACCGATAAATTAAAGGTATTGGATACGAATGAAGATGCCAGAATTTATTCTGAAAAGACTTTTGAACAAGATGTCCTGGAATTAAAAGCGCAAGAAGGAGGAGAAGTGAACGTGAACTGCCAGGTGGAACAATTGTTGATAAAGGCAATAACCGGAGGAGAAGTGATTACACAAGGTTTTTCAAAGAACCAAGATGTTATTATAAATACAGGGGGAAGCTATAATGGTAAAGCATTTAAGACAGAGTTTACAACCATTACGGTAAATGCAGGAGGTAACGGTAAAGTCTATGCAACGGATTATGTAAAAGCTACGGTAAAGGCGGGGGGAGAAGTTGAAGTATATGGCGATCCTTTAAAAATGGACGAGAAAACCGTGTTTGGGGGAAAAGTAAAACGAATGTAGGTAAATATGGTCGATGACATTCAAACTGCGGTTCCTTTAGGATTCTTTTTAAGCTTTGTTATTGGCCCCGTATTTTTTGTTTTGCTGGAAACCAGTGCAACCAAAGGTTTTAGAGCAGCCGTCAGTTTTGATATTGGTGTTATCATTGCTGATATTATCTTTTTGCTGATTGCGTATTTCAGTAGTTTTCAACTGTTGGAGAATTTAAGTAACCAACCGGGCCTGTTTGTGTTCGGTGGAATGATATTACTGGTTTATGGGATTGTTATTTTCGTTAAGAAAGAAACCAAGAAAAAACCAGGTCTTAAAATAAAGAAAGGGACCTATCTCGGCTTGATGGTAAAAGGTTTTCTGCTGAACTTTATAAATATCGGCGTTTTGGCCTTTTGGTTGGGTTTAGTGGTTATTGTTGGTCCAAGTCTGGATAATGATGCCAATCGGATGTTCTTCTTTTTTGGGACGGTTATCCTCACCTATTTTTTTACTGATATTATCAAGATTTTATTGGCGAAGCAATTGAAACGCTACTTGACAGAAGAGCGCATTGTGCTGTTGAAGAAAGGACTAGGTATTATTTTAATGGTCTGTGGAATTGTTTTGATAAGTAAAGGTTTTTTACCAAAGGACAAATTCAATATTCAAGAAGGTTTGGAACGTATTAATGAATAAAAAAGCCGGCCAATGAAGCCGGCTTTTGTTTGAGGCATCGAGCGGATTCGAACCGCTGTACAAGCTTTTGCAGAGCTGTGCCTAGCCACTCGGCCACGATGCCATAGAAACAATGGGCAAAGCTATAAATATTTTACGAATCTTAAGGAAAGGCAGTAACTTAATTAAAGGGTTTCTACCGACTATTTTCAATTTTTACCGATACACTCTCGACGTCTCCACCAATGGGCGGATTTATTTTTGAAACTGAAATTAGAACCTTCTCAACAGATAGAACTTCGGAAAAGATACGATTGGAAATACGCTGGGCCACGTGTTCCAGTAGTTTGGAACGAATGGCCATTTCTTCTTTAACAATATTGTTCAAATGAACATAGTCCACAGTTTCGGAGAGTCTGTCCGAAATAGAAGGTTTAGATAAATCTGCCTGTACCTCTAAGTCTACGCGATAATCGCTTCCAATTAGACCTTCTTCCTTAAGGCAACCATGATTGGAATGTACCCTAATATTGTTAAGACTGATGCTTCCCACTGTTATTTTCTTTTAAGCGGGAGCAAAGGTAATTAATTTAATACGTACACCTACAGTTGCTTAAACCTTGGAAAAGATCCATACCTACCGTCAAGACATGGGTGCCCGTACTATACCCCAATATTTCATTGGTAATCACTTGATAGGAATAGCCGAAATAGAAGTTGCTCTTCTTCAATCCTGCGATGGGTGCTATATACAAAGGTTCACCCAACTGGTCGTTCAAAAAACGATACGTGAGTCCCAAATAATAGTAGTCCTCAAAATCGTGAAAACGAAATTTGGCGTTTAAATCTGTAACGGAACGCCCGTCATTTTCAAACCATTGGAAAAAAACAGAAGGTTCAATCTCCAACTTGCTATTCTTGCTTTTGGAAAAACTATACCCGGTATACACATAGTAGTTTCTCAGGGTATTGGGTTCAAAAACAGGGTTGAACTGTGCCAAGTCCTTGTTCAACAGGTTGGAAGCGTTTACACTAAAATAAAATTTAGATAATCGGTATAACACGCCAATGTCAAAGTTATGATTGGTAGTTGCCCTATCATCTGTGGGCAATTGGCCATTGAATTCTGTAAAATTCTCGACATCTATCCGAAACTGGTTAAAATTGTATGAAATACCAAAAGACAGAAAAATATCGTCATATCGGTCCAAAGTGAGGTGGTGGGCAAAGGAGACGCGTGAACCCCTTTGTTTGGTTTCACCATTACTATCATTATATAAAAGCATGCCAATACCGGAACGATTTCCAACGCGGGCGTCCGCTGCCAGCGTTTGGGTATCTGGGGCATCCTCGATGCCGACCCATTGGGTAAGGCCGTTCAACCTGACTTTGATGTGATCGCCTATGCCCGCATACGTGGGCGACATGATAAACGGATTGTCCGCAATATACTGTGATAACTGCGGGATGGTCAACTCTTGGGCCTTAGTGGCAAGGCACATAAGTAAAAGAAGGGCTGGGGTACAGATTTTTTTTAACATGATTCAGTAGGTTAAGCATCATTGTCGATATAGGGTAAAATGTCCAATAAATTCCCGGTCATCATTTTCACCTTGCAGCTTAATGAGATACCAGTAATCACCAGTTGGGAGCTCGCTGTTATTATAAATACCAGTCCATCCAGGGTCGCCATAGCCCATTCGATGGAGCTCTCTACCATAACGATCAAAAATGACCATTAGTACGTTGGGAAAGGCTTCTAAGTTATCTGGTATCCATTCATCGTTCAAGTTGTCTCCATCTGGGGTGAAGAAATTAGGAATTTCAATATCAATGAATTCCATAAATATCTCCAAGGTCACTTCACATCCATTTTGGTCAATGACGGTTACAGGATAGGTGTCGGTTCGATTTATTATAAATGTATTGTCGGTTCCATTGTTAACATCACCAAAGAAAAAGGTGTATTCTTCTAATCCTCCGGATGCCGTTGCGGTAATTTCATTAACGTTGGTATTTTCCAAAACCAAGGTCAGTGGTTCAAATGCCTCTATGGAGAAATCAATGGTATTGATACAACCATTGGCATGTGCTATGGTCAAGAAATGATCTCCGGGAAGAATGTTTGTAAAGTCGGAGGTCAGCTGCATATCTAAAGGGTCGGTGGAATCAATGGCGTAAAGCACATCCGGAGTGACCGTGACATCTTCAAACACAATATCCAAACGATTATCCGGAAGTATTCCGTTGCAAGAATATATCGGTGTCACTGCAGCCTCAAGATTTACTCCAGGATTAATTTCGACAAACACATTGGTTTCACATCCTTGGGCATCACGTACAAAAACAACTTGTGTTCCCGCGGCTAAGTTTTGGAACAGGATTTGGTCCTGTACAAAATCAGCGTCCGCATTGGAATTTAAACTGGTGAAATACGGAGCGGTACCTCCGGAGATATCCAATTCAAAGGAACCATCAGCGCTTTCAAAACACACTTCATGCATAATGTTAATGGCATCTGCAGTAAGGGGATCGGGTTGTTCAATGATAAATTGGAAGGTTTCGAAACAACCATTTCTGTCCTGAGCGATGACATCATAAATACCTGGAGCTAAATCCGTGAATTCGTTCACTGTATCAAATTGATTCAGATTTGGAGTTATGGCATAAAATATTTCTCCGGTACCGCCGGATACCTCAACGGTAATTGTACCGTCTTCAAGACCCACACAGGTGACGTCAGTAGATTCTTGTCTATCGATTTGTAAAGGTGCAGGGTCTTGTATTTCGATAACACCACTGGTCACCTCACAGTCCATACTAGTAACCTGGACATAATAGGTTCCTGCCAAAAGGTTATTGAACTCGCCATCATTTTGTGGCCCTGCCACTGAATTGGTCAAACCGGCGTCAGAAAACAATTCATAGACGTAGTTACCTAATCCACCGATAGCATTTGCAAGTATAGTGGCGGATGCTTCTCCCGTACAATTGATGAAAGCCGCACTATCATCGATCAAAACGTCCAATGGGGTGATGGGGTCTACTGAAATTTGGTTGGAAATCATGGCTTCACAACCTAGCGCATCCCTTACATAATATTGATATACACCATCGGGAACGGTAAAGCTTTCAGTATCTCCTCCTGTCCCCGTCATAGGGGAGAAAACGATATTGTCCAAGCTAAACTCATAAGGAGCGGCACCTCCGCTGGCACTGAGCAATAGTTCAGCAGGGTTGGTACAACTTAGTGGGGTCACTTGAATCAAGTTGGCCATTACTTGGGTAGGTTCTGTTATGGTCACCTGAATGGTCTCCACATCACAATTCCAACCATCGGAGACGGTGATACTATAAATGCCCGCACCTAAATTGTTGAAATCTGCATTGGATTGAAGTCCCGAAGTAGATGAGATCGTTGTACCCGTGGCGTCGTAGATGTTCAGTTGATATTGATATATTCCTCTACCATTGAGCACATTTATTGCTGAAACCGTGGCATTCGTATCCCCAAAGCAATCCAAGTGGGTAGGCGTTGCAGTAATATCGGCAGTAATCGGTGTCGGTTGGGTCAAGGTTATGGGTCTATTGATTACACAACCGTTATTATCAGTAATTTCAACATTTAATATTCCAGCAGATAGTCCATTAAAGACGATACTTGTCACAGCTGTAGCCGTGTAGATTTGACCCGATGTTGTATTGGTCAATACAATATCATAAGGAGCGTATCCTCCAGTTGGGGAAACTTCTATTTCTCCGATGTTGTTCGCACAAGTTACGTTGGCCACTTCAAGAGGCGTTGCATCAAGTGGAGAATCTGGAGAAACGATAGTAAATACGTTGGAATCTTCTACACACAAGGGATTCGCAGTCTCCACTACTCGGATAAAAAAGTTTCCACCAGGCAAATTGCCTATGCCCAAGGGGTTTGTGGTACCGCTATTTCCTGAACCCGTAATTCCAGTGGTTGTACCATCGGCATTGAATACTTCGTAATCATAGGTGTCGGAGTATCCCGTTACATTCAAGCTCGCTTCACCATCCGTATCACCAAAACACGTCACCGGAGCTGTTGGCGTAGCGACCACATTGATAAGGTCAAAAGGAGCGATGGTGTAAGAAGCAGTGTCCACATAACAATTGGTTGCCGTATCCGTGATTCTGAAAGTGTAACTTCCCGGCGCGGACAATTCAAATGTTGCCGTTGTATTTGTTGGGGTTGCTATCATCGTACCGAGCGTATTTCCAACAGGAAGCAAGGTGTAGCTATAGCTATTGGTCGGAACACCATTGTCGGTAACGGTAATCAGAATTTCTTCTGGATTTGCACAGCTAATGGCGATATTTTGTGTTATGGATGCCGAGAATACATTTATAGGTTCTAGGGTTACCGTATCGGTTTCTAAACACGCGTTGGCGTCTCGAACAAATACGGTAAGGTTTTGTGTAACACCAGTATCCACAATGTCAAAAGTATTGGACGTCTGGAAGTTCACATTGTCGATACTATACAGATAAGGCGCAGTACCGTTGGAAGCGGAGACTGTTACCGTAGCCGTGTTGACGGTATTGGATGGGGTACAACTAAATGTATTTGCAGCAGCAGAAACACTCAAAGCAGCAGGTTCTGTAACCGTCTGGTCGAAGAAATCATCACAGGACCTGGCAGAGATTACCCGAACCCTATAATCCCCAGCAGGAAGGTTATCAAACACATTACTGGTTTGCGCTGATCTGAACGGAGTACCCAAATTTGCAATTTCATACAATTCATAGGTATATACTGGATGAACTGCTGTGGCCGGGTCTAATTCCACGGTCAATGAACCATCTGAACCTCCGTTACAATTCACAGGGCTTTCAAGCACATTGACAATACTAGGATCAACGCTATCATCCAAATCCAAAGTTATGGTCTTTACGCAAGTATGTCCGGTGGCGTCGTCCGTTATGGAAAAGGAATACGTGCCCGCTAAGGTTAAATCCGTGAACACGCCGGTATTATTTGACGGTAAGGGCGTAGAAAGGTCTGGGAAAGTAACAGCATAGGTAAAATTCCCGGAACCTCCCGTCTGACTTACGGTAACATGGCCGCCCGGGTCAAGGGTACAATCAATGGGTTTGTCGACTGTAATTGTAGGAACTATTTCATCAAATAACGCAACAGCATTGGTTGTATGCGCGCAGGACCATTGGTCCGCAATCTCTACAAGGTAAATGCCTTCGCCCAAGCCGGTAAAAATGGGGCTGGTCTGAGGTGAACCGATTAAAGTTCCATTTCTCCTCAATTGAAAAGTATAGTTGGCATTTTGTCCACCAGTGGTGCCTACCACCTCTATTTCACCTTCAATATTGGTACAGTTGGGTGTATTGATTTGTAGAGTAGCCGTGATGGCATCGGGATTGACCAGGATTACATCAGCCAGTTGATGTTCACAATCGAATTGGTCTTTTATCCAAACTTGATAGGTTGTTCCAGGAGCGACTCCTCCCGATAAGTTTTCAAATAAAGGAGAAGCTACGTAATCTGATGTGGCGGTCGGAGCTGCGGTTCCCACATAATAGGAATATCCTCCCCAGCCTCCTGCGGCATTGATAATTTCGATACTACCGTCGTTAAGAGCACAAGTTACTTCGGACACTTGCGTATTTGCGGACAACCCGACATTTGGTCCCGCGATAGTGAAGGATTGAGAATATGTACAATCGGAACCTGGAGGATTATCATCAACTACCTCAATGAAATAGGTCCCCGCGGCCAATCCTGTAATGGAAAAGGCACCATCAGCGTCTGAGCCTGTTGTGGTCACATCGTCAGCAAGGTTTATGGGAGTATTGTTTACGTCGTAATACAAAGTATAGCTTGTAGCATTGGGATAGGTTGTGTTGGAAGCATCTTGAAGGTCCAGTTCCACCGCTCCGTTCGTATCGCCAAAACAGGTAATGTCCATAGTATTGACCACATCCAAATGCAACACTTCGGGGTTTGACACTTCGTGCGATGTTACAATGATACAGTTGGTGACCGTGTTTTGTATTTCAAAATTGTGGGTACCCACACTTAACCCTGTAAAACTTCCGTAAGCTTGGAACGAACCGCCGGGCAAGAGCCTAAATTGGTAGTTTCCCGGGTGGGAAGTTGAATTGGTAAACGTACCTTGGGCGGTTATCGTTATATCTTCTCCGGTAACACAGGTAGCGGCATTGTCAACCGAAATACTTGCGGAAGCAAGAACATCCAACGGTTGGATGGTAACCGTATCCGTTTGTGGACAATTATTGGCATCCGTGACATAAACGGTGATATTTTGTACAGCACCTGTATCGGAAATATTAAAAGTATTGGAGGTTTGGAAGTTCACATTGTCAATACTGTATAAATAAGGTGCAGTTCCATTGGAAGCCGTAACTGTGATGGTTGCCAAATCTGCAGTATTGCCCGCGGAACATGCAAAAGGAGTAACAGCAGCGGACACCGATAATTGCGACGGCTGAATGATTGCCTGTGTTTGTGTTGTGGTACATCCCGTCCCTTGGGCTGTCATACGAATGGTATACGTGATTCCTGAGCCAATAGCACCTTCCAAACCGGTAAATGTTGCTGAGGCAGTGGTACTGCTAGTTGGTGAAACAGGGAAACTCGCGGTACTCCCTGGACCTGAAATGATTTGAAAATTATAAGGACCATTTCCAGTATCCACAGCGTTTACCGTTATAGTTCCATTATCACTTCCAAAACAGGTGACATCGGTTGCAGCGACTATGTTGAACGCTGGGGTCACAAGGGTTGGAACGGTGATATTGAACACTCGCGAACATGTTGGGGACGATGTGTTGTTGTCATAAACGGTTATGGTATAATCCTCTGGGGTCGATGTGTTGAAAACGAAAGGATTACTAGGCAGTGCAGTACTGGTAACAACAGAGCCCAATCCATTGCTGATTTCATAATTGTAGCTTCCCGAACCGGAAAGTACTTCTATTGTAATCTGTGCGTCAGGAGTGCTTGGTGCGGTTGAACAGTCCAATAGTTTTGTGAGCTGGACATCTGCTTCAAGAATAGGATAAACGGTAACACTACTGGTATCAGAACAACCATTACTATCCCGAATAGCGACTGTATAAGTGCCCGGAGCGACATTGTTAAAGACCCCGCCATTGTCCTCAAAAGTGGTTCCTCCATCAATCGAATAGAGAATCTGGGGAGCGGTACTACTTGCAGTAATGTTCACGGTTGCCGGATTTGTGCAATTGTTCACGGCGATAGCATCGATTGTAGGATTTGGCGTTAAAGTCAAGGAAACAAAACCAAGCTCGTTGGAACACCCATATTGATCTTGAGCGGAAACCCGGTAGCTTCCTGCGGCTGAATTTGCAGGAACTTCAATGGGGTTGTCCGTAGTAGTGGTGATAGTTATATCGTCGGCGAGGTTCGCAGGGGTATTGTTAATGTCATGAAATAGTGTATAAGTATAGATTCCGCCCCCCCCTGTCGGATTTTGAATCTGTACCAATCCGGGAGCATCGCAACTGATATTTTGAAGAACAGTAGGGGTTCCGGCAAGGGGGTCTAATTCCAAAAGAATGGCATTTTCACTACCTATCAAACAATTATTGGGAGCGGCTCCCTGAATTTCCACGAAATAAGTTCCAGCTACCAGGCCTAAAAGTGGGGCTACGGGAACTGTAAAGCTGTTGCCCGATGTAAATCCTACTTCGGTGCCGGAGTTGATGGAAACTGTGGGGTTGGAAAGTTCATATAAGTTCCAAGTAAAAGTACCTCCCAGATCGCCGGGATTATCTTCTGTTACGGTATACGTAATTTGCCCATTACTTGCTCCAAAACAACTTGGCGTTACATCCGCCGTGATTTCCACAGGAGGGGGAGCTACGTCGTTAACATTTACGGTACTCTGTCTTACACAAGGGCTGGAATCCCTTACATAGAAAACATAGGTCCTTCCAGGAATCAAACCTGTGAAAACGTGATTTCCGGAGGTTGGAGCGGTCCAAGTGGCCGTAGTTTCGTCAAAATTCGCTGGGTCATCCGAAAAGGTATACTCATAATCCGGAGAACCTTGTGTTCCCTGTACCGTAACCTGTAAGTCATTACAATCGACAATTATTGCTGAAATTGTAATGTTCAAGTCATCAAGTGGATAGGGTATGATGTATTGAGGTAAATCTATTTGGCATAAGGTGTTATTGGAAGCGTCTACCGTCCTTATAGAAGGGTTTACCACAGTTCCTGAAGCATATATGATCCCATTTATAGGGTCCATCCCAGTAAATGTATCGCTGGTTTGCCAGTCTACGCCACCATTGGCGCTGAACTGTAAAGTCCCCGATAGAGTTAAAGGATAGTTGTCGAACTCAAATCCAGTGAGATTGATATCCGGGTCACAACCTGGAGGCAGTATTGGCAGAATATCTGCGGTAAGCTCATCAGGATTGTTGATGGTAATGGGGGTTTCTGTTACCGTACATCCAGAAGCATCTGTCACGTTGATGGTATAATCTCCTGACATAAGGTTGAAATAGGTCCTTGTGGTGACCAACTGATTGGTGTCGGTCTGATCGGACGCTCCGCCATTATCCAGGTCAACGATTTGAATCGTGTAAGGTGCAATACCGGAAGTAATGTTGACAAGAATTGACCCATTCCCATTATGACATTGGGGGTCGGTGGGGGTGTTGACCACGGTCAATGGAGTAGCGGGATTTACCGTTACGGTTTCAACAAGATCACAATAGGCGTTTGAGGTTGAGGTATCCCTAACATAGACATCATAATCCCCATCGTTTCCTGTAGTTACCGAAAACACATTTGTAGTTGAAAAAAATCCTGCTGGACTATTGCCAGTTGGCACAAATGCATATTCCAGGGTCGTCAGCGCAGCGGGAGCCGTTACTGTAATACTTCCTGCGTTACAGGTGCTGAGGTCGATTACATCAATGGTAGGAGCCTCGTAGATGGTCACATTTTCCAAAGTTCCGACACACCCTAAGCCATCTCTAACGTTAATGGTGTAGTTTCCGCTCACTAAGTTGCTAAAAGTGAAGGTAGTTGCGCTCGCAGGGCTAGGGGCCGTCCACGGTCCTCCGTTCAAACTAAATTCGTAGTTGCTGTTTCCTGCTGTAACGTCAATTTGTATGGAACCATCATTATTTCCACCATAGCAGGCGGTGAACGTATAGGTTATTGGGGTTGTGGGTGCAACCGTGATGCTTGCATCGATCGGGTCTTCGCAACCATTGGCGTCCCTGGCCCGAACAATGTAATCTCCTGCTCCAACGCCAGTAAATATATTGGACGCTTGGTAGGGTCTTACAACAGTTATCGCAGGTAGTGTGGAAGCGTCCTCCAAACGGTATTCAAATCCAGGAGTACCGCCGGAAAGGATACTGGAAGTGATGGTAGCACCGCCGTTCGTACAGGTCATTGCGTCGGTAACGGACGCACCGGTCTCGAGGGCATTGGGCTGACCAATAGTCTGATTTAGGGTCACGGTACAGGTATTATCCAAGACATCCCTGACCTCAATTGAATAGGTTCCCGCAACTAGGTTATCTCCCGTAACAGCGTTAGATAGGGTTACCGGACTTGTGGTTGAAACGGTGAATGGCCCTGAAGTTCCCAAACGGTACTCAAATCCGTTTACAGCATCAAAGTTTTCAACTTCAAACGTAATGGAACCATCATTGTCCCCGTTACAGCTGACATCTGAAAATGCAGTAATTGCCGCATCAAATGCACGGCCGTCTTCAATTACCACATCCACGGTAAGACTTCCGGCACAAACTTCTGGTGTTTGAAAAGCGAGAATATCATCTATGGCCAAATCATTGCCATGGTCCGTATTTATGTTGGTTCGGATTACAATATCAATATTCGTGTTGGCTCCAGGATCAAGATCAACGGAGTAATTTCGCCAATCATCGGCATTGATATTCCTTGAAATGTCACCTGTTGTTACAAAGTCGATTACAGTGCCCAGACCATCAACCAATTCTATCCTTACATTGGGGTCGTTTTGCGTTCCACCCCAAGTATCCCGTACCATGTTAAAAAGGAACATTGAAACCGTAAGTTCACGGTTTGGTATGATTTCTACATTTCTTTTTGCGTAAATGATTCCATCAAGCCCGACAACGGTTCCAAGGTCTATGGCCAAAAATCTACCATTGGTATTCCCAGTATGATCATTGGGAGGTCTCCAACCCGTCCAGGGATTGGTAAGATTTTGCGTAACCGTATACTCTCCGTTTGAAAGAGCATTTGGTGAGGTGTTGCAGCCAATACCTGTTCCATCCAAAGGTTCGTAGCAATAGTTGGGGTCAACTTCGCTTATCGGAGTATTGGGTCCTGAACCGAAGTCTTCCAACAAAAGGACACTTGGAGCTGGGGGTGTGTTTGCAGTATAGTTAACAGTAAATGTATGGGTTCCAACGGGAACGTTATCGAATATACTGGAAGTTGCTGGAGAATTGGGACTCCCTCCTATTTCATAGGTATAATCAAAATCTGCACTGTCCGGGGTCAGGGTAACTGTACCTTCTCCGTCACATTCATATACAATGGACGGGGTAATTCCTGGCGGAGTTGGTTCAGGATCTACGGTTACCGTCATGGGGAATGTGCAATTGTTGGCATCCCTGATATAAACAGTGTGTGTTCCGGGCAGCAAAAACCCAATTGGGGATGTTCCGTAGTTGGTTCCGCCATCAAAACTATATTCATAAGGAGCGGTACCCCCGATAGCATTGGTAATTCTGACTTCAGCGCCGACTCCTGGATTACACTCGGCCAGTTGCGTTACGGCGGCGGAAGCTGAAAGCGTAAAGGGCTCGGAAATAGTATAGGTTTGCGAAACCTCGCAGCTATTTGCGTCTCTAACGCGAACATCATAGCTTCCTGCAAGTTGATTTACAAAGGTATCCGAAGTTTGATAGGTTGTTCCGTTGTCAATACTATACTGATAAGGACCTTCACCGCCAGAGGCCACAATTGTAAGGTTTGCCTGGGCTTCACCGCTACATTGTATTCCTGTATCAGTAATGTTAAGTGCTAATGGGGCATCTTGGGTAATGGTGATATCGAACGAAGCTTCACAAAAACCTGAAGCTCCTCCTACATCCCTAACATATACATCATAATCTCCCGCTCCAGTAACGCTGATTGGGTTTGTAGTAGCAAAATCACCCGCGGTTGGAGTAACACCATTGGCAACAAGGGCATAGACGTAGTTTCCATCGCCCCCAGCTGCGGTTACATTTACATTGGTAGTGGTTCCGCAAGCGGTAATGTTCGGAGCGGAGGCGATTACGCTCAGTTCTGGATTAATAGTGATGCTTTCCGAGTCAGTACAGTTATTGCCGTCTCGGACTTCAATGGTATACGCACCTGAAGTAAGCCCTGTAAATATGTTGTTGGTCCCAAAAGCACCTCCATTTAAGCTATACTCGTAATTTCCATCCCCTCCTGAGGTTACATTGGCAGTCAATGTAAGCCCTACGGCGGCATCATAGCAGGTGTCATTGGGCACAATGGCCAATACTGGGGCCACGGCTGGAGTAAGGGTAAAATCTGTAGTGACCATACAACCATTTGAATCGGTCACGGTAGCGGTATAAAGACCGGCTTGGGTCAAATTGTTGAAGATTCCCGTGGCATTGGTTCCAAATGGAGTGGCATCCGGATTTGTCAGGGTAAAATTATTGCCTCCCCATCCACCGGTAGTGGACAAGGTCACGCTTCCTGTTGAGGTACAGGTAGGTTGCACTTCCGAAGCGCTTAAAGTTAATGCGGCCGGGGGTGCATTTATCGTAATACTTGCATTGGCAGTACAGCTGGTCAGATTATCGGTTACAGTAATATCGTAGGTTCCGTCATCTAAGTTTGTGAGAGAAATAGCAGGGTTTGTTTCGTTATTTCCTGAAAAATTGGAGGGCCCAGATATCGTGTAGTCATAGTCCGTATTGAAATCAGAAACAGTAAATAACAGTTCGCCATCGGTACTGGCCAAACAACTGATGTTGCTGATAAGTTGTCCGGTAACAGCAATTTCGGAAACAGGATTAATGGTAAAGGTTTCTTCATAAACACATCCTCTTCCATCCGTTACTCGATAGGTATATGTGTCAGGAGCAAGACCGTCAAAGTCTGCAGTGTTTCCCGTAATAGTTGTTGCAGGAATGGAAGCAGGTGCAATAATTTCAAAAACGAAGGGCGCATCGCCATTCACAGCGGTGGCAGTAATATCCGAAGTCAGGGCAGGACAATTGGGTGTGCTAGCCGTGAATGTTAAATCCGTAGGTGGATTCAAGGGGTCCAACACAATGGCATTGGTATTGAATATACAATTGTTGGCATCCCGAATGGAAATGGTGTACGTTCCGTTAGTAAGGTTTGAAAAGGTCTCCGATCCTACGCCGCTGACAAAGTTGACCCCATCAATGCTATACTCATAAGGAGCCGTTCCCCCTGTTACATTTTGTGCTTCGATACTACCATTTTGCAAACAGGTGAAATCCTGAATCAAAACCGCATTGCCCGAAATCCCCGAAGCAGGTTGGGTAATCGTAAAATTATCCACCTGATCACAACTGGCTGTTCCCAAGGTTTGGGTAATCGTTACGGTATAGTCCCCGGCAGGGAGGCTTGTAAAGGTCCCAGAACTATTGGTAACCGGAGAACCTGCCGTTGGGGTCAGGGTAAAATCCAAAGTATAGCCGTTGGTATCGGTCACATTATAAGAAATAGAACCATCGTTCCCTCCAAAACAGGAAACTTCAGATTGTGATGTGGTATAGACGATAGCAGGAGCTACGGCAACTGTCGCAACATTGGAAATAAAACTACAGTTGTTGCCATCTACAACGATAAATTCGTAATCCCCTTCCTCCCCATTGGTAAAGGTAAAATCGTTGGCCACTTGAAATGCGCTTCCAGGGATGTTAGCGACAGAGGTATATAAATCTACACCATTAAAGCTCCAAATTGCATAGGCATACTCTGGGTTAGGGAATCCTCCCGAGCCGGTAACGGTAATGATGCCATCTGTGCAATCTATATTTTTTGTAGTTAGTGCGGTGACAGCCAGGTCTGTGACATCATTGATAGTGACCTGTTCGGTATAGTTACAACCATCATCTGTAGAAACCATGACATCATATAGGCCATCGTTGAGGTTTTCAAAGGTATAATTGTTGTCCCCAGATGGACCAAAAGTATCCACGGTAACACCACCTTGGGAAATCTCATAGTAGTATTGGGGTTCCACATTAAGTACGGAAATTGAAATTTCTCCCAAGCCATTGCAATCAGTGTCTTTTGTAGTTACGTCAACCTGAAAATCCCTATCAAGGATACCGATGTTGTCCAAAACGAAAACACAACCGTCCACCACACCTTGCTGACGCATTTCAACAGTGTACGCCCCATTGTTGGTAATAGTAAAACTGGGACTTGGATTATAGGCCACTAGAACGTTTCCAGAGAATTGGTCTATAAGACGATACTCATAGTCCAAAGGCATATTGGTCACGGTAATGTTGCCGGGAGTGGCACAAATGATATCCGTCGTATTTGCCTGTGGATTTAGGGGGTTTTTGAAAATGTTGAAATAGAATCGGCTGAAACAACCATTTTGATAGTTTATTACCAATCGATATTGTCCTGCATCTGAGGCCACAAAATCGCTGCCGGTCTCCACAACGTTCCAGGTACAACTATTATTGGTGTTGGCACAATCTGGAGTTGCTGCTGTACAGCTTGACTCGTCCAAAAGCTCCCACGAAATACTGTCCGCATCTGGAATATTGACTTGTACAAGCTCCGTGTCGTTAAGACCGCATAAAAAGATTTCAGGCAATTCGCTACCATCATTGGGACAGACCACGATTTCACCCTCTACGGTATTTGTGGTATCATTTATTAATGTAGTAATAGGATTGGTCTGTGTTGCGCCGACCCTTTCTACTATGATGATTTCCCCAAAATCTTTACAGGGGTCAGCCACCTGCTTATCCACGATATACGTCCCGATATCGTCCACGGTAAGTGTACTCGGATCATTATCTGGATCACCATCATTTAATACGGTATCTCCTGCATCAATGGTATTGTTCCCGTTTTCATCCCGGTACCAGATATAAGCATCGAAATTATCCCCAGCGTCCAAGGTAACGGTATCCCCGCAGAGTTGAACCGTTCGTGTAAAGTTACAGGCGGTCAAATCATCTAGAAGAAAATTTGTGGCGCCAGGAGTTGTAAATCCGCAGTCATCAAAATCGGACACACTAGGGTCATCACTGATTTGATTGTCGTTTATCACACCTTCATAGGTAGAGAATGCCTGATTTTCAATGACATCTGTACAGGCATCTACAAAATCGAAACAGTTTTCAGCCACTTGGACCCGCATCCGAATCTGTGAAATAGGATCTCCTTCTTCCACTAAATTATCGGGTATGGTGAATGTAATTTCCTGATTGGGGGCATCAAAGACGTACGTTACACCCGGAGGTAAGGTGATGTTGAGTTCATCCAAGGTTACATTTTGTGGCAAAACATCTCGTATAACGTATCCCGTAGCATCATCATTACCAGTATTTACAAAGGATAAGATGTAATCCAAGTACTGGCCCAGATTTACGCCTAAACCTGTAATATCGTTTCCTCCAATATCTTCCACACGCTTTTCGAGCACAATATTGGGCTCTATGATCTCAACACCGAAGGTGACCAAAAAGGCTCCAAAGGCATCCCCTTGCGTGAAAAGTCTTAAGGTAGCATCCGTTTCGGTATTGGCGATGATGCTGTTGGCCGGATTGCTTATTTCGAAAATATCCGAATCATAGCCCAAAGTGTTCGTTGCCGTGATATTTCTTGTGGTAACATCAACACCATCAATAGTAATGTTGGAGTTGAAGAAGTTATTGCTGGGATTGGCTCCATTGGAAAGGCTGGTGAAGCCTGGATTTAGTGGGGTTTCTATACGAAAGGCATCGCCTGTAATGCTTCGGTCCCCTTCTACCACACTGGCACCCAAACGAGCGCGAACAGGTCCAACGGGAATGGTGTTAAATCCGGAAACGTTGATGTCGGCACTAGTGCTTCCACTAACACCTGCGTACCCATCAAAAACGGATATATAGCGCCCGTTAAGGGTTGGATTTTCATAGATAATCACAAGGGTCCAACCACCGGCACCACCAACACTTCGTCCTCGGGTCGCTCTAACGTTTCCCACAAAATACTCACCTTCTGGATTGGCCAAGCCCTGTAGAATGTTGGTCACGTTCTTAAAACAGGTGTAAGGAGAGTCTTTAAAATTGACGTTATCATAAATTATGGCATCCTCTTCTCCAACAGGGTCTGGGTCGTTATCCGCGACCAGGTCCATGTAGGTTGCGCTACCGGGCACACGGAATTTAACCTGGGTAAAGTCCAAGCGCTGGGTATCGTTTTGGGGTAGCGTGGGTATCTGTGTGTTGTTCAGTACTTCCTGTTGGTAATTGGCAGACCAATACAGCCCGGCCCAGTATATCCTGGAACAAAAGGGCAATGACAGTGTGGAGCTACTGGAACTGAATGTCGTTGGGTCTGAATCTATGTCGATATAATCCCTGTGAAAACCGTTGTTGTTCGCGGTTCCATTATAAGGGTCATTCGCGGTATTGCTTCCATCCACCCTGTTGATGATACTGTTGGATAAAAAGGTATAATCCCCTTTTATATTGATAAACGAATTATCAAGTCGAGGAGTGAACGGAACTTCGACCTGCGCATTAAGTTTACCCCCTAGAAGACCTATACCCAGAAGGCAGACAATGGTTTTGAGTATGTGATTGGTCATCTTAACTCGTATAGTTTGGTTTTACCCGCATGATCCACATATCGTCATCATACGAAGCATTTAGTTTGGTATAGTATGAGGTTAATGCATTGGTCCAGGTATCGTCTTTTTTCAGGTACACATAGCGGAAATTGTCCTCTGGATTTGTGAAGTATTTTGCATCCAACCCCCTGTTACGGAGTTCTCGTATAAATTGTTTGGCATCTCTGGAATTTGCAAAGACACTGGCGATTATATAATATCCAGAACCCATACCACCAATGGCATACGTTTGGATAAGGCCGCTTTTTTTCTTTTGGGAAGTTTTGGTCTTTGAGGCCATCCCAAATGAAGAAATATCATTTTTGATGGACATAACCCACATGGGAGCCAAAAACTTTCCAGATAAATTGGTTTTATATTGGTCCGTTATTTGTTTTTTGGACTCCGAATGTTCTAAATAGACATATTTCAAATCGTTTTTCGGATTGACGAAATAATCCGCAGCAATTCCGAGGTCATGAAGCTCCTCCAGAAAGCGATTTAAATTCACATCTTCACGATATACGTTGGCAATAAGATAGTGGCCGCTTTCAACATCCGGGATATCAAAACTGCGGTAATTCCCTACTGACTTGGCGCTTGGTGTATTGGAAGTATTGGTTGTCCTGTCTTTGACCGAAGTAGGGGTTTGGGCCACTTTTCTACCTGAATTTTTATCTAAGCGAATAACTCTTTTGGTTGCAGAGGTATTGGTTAAACCGTGATTGGACAGGGGTTGCCGTTCCGGTCTGCTGACCAATAAAGTACTATCTACGTCCTTAAAATACATGGCCCTCGCTTTGCTCTCCAAATCGGGCCTTTCCCCCTGTGTTTCGCGCTTCACCATTTTCATTACGGATTCAAACCGACGCTCCAAGTCTTTTTTGCGGGTTTGTTCTATAGAATCTTGACGAAATAACAGTTCATCTAGAATAGCATCATTTTCTGCCAGTTTATCTTGTAATTCCGCAATCTCTAAATCCTTGTCCGAAAGGGTTAAGTTTTCCTGGGGAACATCCTTGTCATTTTGAACCAAGTCATTGTCTTTTTCGAGGAGAACCCTATCTTCGGTGAGATTAGGAGTAAATGAGTAAGCTAGCGAAACTTCGTGGCTGACACCAAAATTTTCAAAATTGTTGGTCAATCCTTTTTCAACGGTATATCCAATGGACAAGTTTTTGTTCAAGTTGAACCCTAAACCTGCTGATGCTCCATAGAAGTCATCATATCCTGCTTGAACCCATCCCAATTTGGGCAGGTCCATGACCAAACTTCCTCCCAAGGTCAGTGGTTCCTCTCCTACTTTTCTTACTCGGGCCAGCGGCATAAGCCTGCCCTGTTCCAGTATACCATCGCCATTTTTAAACTGATGGGTATATTGTAAATGTCCGGAATATGTTTTTTCATTGAAATCAGTGACCGATTCGCTGTTCTTTAAATTGTAATCAAACAGATTTTCGGCGAATCCCCCAAAATCGAACTGGCCAAAGGAAATATTGAAACCTGGTTGAAAAGTAATCAAGGAACTACTTTCCAAACTGTTAAGAAACGGATCATCTTCTACGGTGTTCGCCCTGTTTTGATTAAAAGCGCTTTGATAATAGGAAAAATTGGCCCCGAAAGTAAAGTTGCTTTTGGGACTGAGACGAACGCCATAAGCATAATTGGCATGTACCCCAAAATTGTTAAAAAGCCCTTCCCTGTTCGTGAATAAGCTTAAACCTACACCACTTCTGTCCCCTACACGGCCGCTATAACTCAAAAAATAGATTTGATTGTTGTCATCAAAAGAAACCGATTGGTTTCTATGAAAAAGGTTGACGTACGATTTGTCCTCCCTAACCGTAGAGAAAGTAGGGTTTATCAAAAAACGATTGAATTTCAATAGATTTTGAGAAGGCACATCGTACACTACAAACGGATTTTCTTCTTGGGCCCAAAGCCCAGAAAACAACAGCAGCGAAAGTAGAGTCAGTAATATTGGTTTGTTGGGGCGCATTAGTAGTTTATCGAATAACGGTTATAGTTCCTTGTCGTAAATTTTGTCCTTCACGGGATAGCTTGTAATAGAATATCATACTCTGTTGGCTGAAGGAAGTAGTTGATTCGGGCCAATTGTTTTCGTAATTGGTCTGGCTGAAAACTTCTCTTCCACGTTCATCAAAAATGGTAACTAGCACATCGGGATCCCTAGAAAATGTATTTGGCAAAACCCATAAGTCATTGATACCATCTCCATTTGCGGTAATTACGTTGGGAATGGCAAAAGTATCCCTGTATTCCACCGTAAGCACCCGACTAACACTACAGTTTCCGAAGTCTGCCGTTAACAAATACTGTCCTTCCAGCTCAAAAGTGAAAGCGTCTTGGGAGCTCAACAGGATATTGTTTGCGTCAAACCATTGGTACGATTGTGCTCCGCTGGCCGTTACAGTCTCCTGTTCCCCTTCAATGATCACGATGTTTTCAGGTCTATCCAAAACAAGCAATGATTCATCAAAAGGAACTACTGTAATTTCATTAGAGACCAAAGGACAATCCTCAGTGGTTATCGATAATTGATAGACGCCAGTTTCAGAAACGTTCAGAGAATTGGAACTGGAATCGAAGGGACTGCCATCTTTTGTCCACTGGAATGTTTCACCGGTGAGATCTTGGGATGCGTCTAAAACAATTGTACTGTTTGCTGGACAAATAACAGTACCTCCAGTTGCTGTAATAGATAGGGTTTCATTGGTGGCTAATCGAACAGTAAGTGAATTCGAACTGACATTAAAGGCATCTAAAGTTCCTGTAAGTGTATAATTTCCATTGCCGGAATTATCAGCAATGGTGAGTGTTCGAGAGGTTTCACCAGTCAAATCGGTCCCATTAAGCCTCCATTGATAAGCAAAGGCATTAGCTAAATCCGCAGTTACATCTGTTTTTGTCCCTGAACTGCCTACAGCATTTATGGTAGCGATATCCAATGTGGTTTCCGTATTGGAACATTCCGTATATGCTGTAGCATAGTCGATGATGAATTCAAAAGAATTTGGAGAAACAACTGTAGTGGTTTCTGAGTCAATGGAGGATGAAGATGCGCAAGACCCTCCAGTCTCGGTCACGCGAACAAAATAGGTGCCCGTATCTGATATGGCCAATGTGTTGGTGTTAGCGCCCGTTATGGGTGCACCATCTTTAAACCATTGAAATGCAGGTGAAACGGCAGTTGTTGAGACAGATAAGGTTTCATTCTGACTAGGAAGTAAAACGATATTGGTTTCGTTTTGAACCGTTACTTGCACGGATCCCAAATTCTGTACCGCAACTCCGGCAGAGCGTTCTACACAAGCGCCTGTGCCTTCAATTTCAACTTCGTAATTTCCTTCAAAGCCTGCTGATGCAGTGTTGAGGTTTAGCGTGTTGCCTTCTACTGTAGGCCCTGAGATAATGGAACCGTCTTTGTACCAAGTATATGTAAGACCATTACCACTTAAATTTGCGGTAAGCGTATAGGGGTCACCGATACAAAGGTCAACAGAGTTTGCTCCATTTATGGCAATACCCAAGGTAGAACCTGTAGAAACATCGATAATATTCGAGGAAGTATTTGCAGAACCTGAACAAATAGAACCATAATCCAGTTCTACATAATACATTCCAGGAGTGTTCACCGTGATTTGATACGATTTTTCGCTGAGCAGTGTTGAACTTCTATACCAGTTGTATTGATAGGTCTCTGCATTTGGAATATTATGGGCGGCCAGGGTAAGTGATGTTCCATCACATTGCTGGATGGTTCCTCCCGGCGGAATAATGCCATTGCCGTCCTTGCTAATTCGCAGAGGGGCGCTGAAATCCACAAAATGCATCGGATATGGGTCTGAGGGAGGACTGGTTTTTGCGGGGTTTGTACTTCTAACACGGAGCCTGTAGTTTTCTCCACGGACAGTGGTGGGAACCGCGAACTGAAATTCGAAATCAAAATCAGTGTTTTTATCGGATAATCTATCCAATTCGATGGGCGCCCCAAAATTTCCATTCGCATCAGATAATTCCAGGATAAATTCGTTGTCCGACGCTACCAAAGGAGGACTCCAAGTGAAATTCACAAAGTACTCATTGAAACTTGCAGAAGCACAGGCCGCTCCCCAAGCAGAATTACCTGCCAGATTTGGGTTATCTGCAGCTTCGGGTTTATTGAGGACCTGAGCGCGTGTCCCAATAGACAAAAACATCACTACCAATACCAGGATTGTGGAAATGCCGTAGGTTGAACTTTTTTTTCTCATCAGCGTTAGTTTTAAGAGGTTGTGGGCAATTATGCCCCAAGTTTGTGCCCCTTAAGATGTTGAGTTGCTTGGTAACGTTTCCACGTTGCCGTTTTCATATAGCATTCCAATAACAAATATGGCTTTTATGGATAGGAATGGAAAGATATTGTTGTGGCCCATACCAAAACTGTTGTGAAATGGCTTTCTTTGTATACACTTTTGGTTTTAAACAGGCTGTAGCGGGTGTTTTTGCTACATTTGCGCTTCAATTGGCAATTATGGGCGAAGAGGAAAAATCATTAAATTTTATCGAGCATATCATCGAAGATGACCTGAAAAGTGATTATACCAAAGAAGACTTGCGTTTTAGGTTTCCACCGGAACCCAATGGGTATTTGCACATAGGGCATGCAAGTTCCATTTGCTTGAATTTTGGTTTGGGTCTTCGGTATGATGCCCCTGTAAATCTTAGATTTGATGACACAAATCCGGCGAAAGAGGAAAAGGAGTATGTTGAAGCGATAAAAAGGGATGTCAAATGGTTAGGTTTTGATTGGGAGTCAGAGCGTTACGCCTCGGATTATTTTCAACAGCTCTATGACTGGGCAGTGGTTTTGATTCAAGATGGCAAGGCTTATGTAGATAGTCAGTCATCCGAAGAAATAGCGGCCCAAAAAGGAACACCGACAGAACCGGGTATGAACAGTCCCTTTCGCAATCGATCGGTTGAAGAAAATATGGAACTCTTTGATGGGATGAAAAATGGTGATTTTGCTGAGGGAGACCATGTCCTCAGAGCGAAAATCGATATGTCCCACAACAATATGTTGATGCGGGATCCTGTGATGTACAGAATTCTACATAAAGCACACCATAGAACCAATACCGATTGGTGTATTTATCCATTATATGATTGGACGCACGGTGAGAGTGATTACATTGAACAAGTGTCGCACTCGCTTTGCACTTTAGAGTTTTTGCCACATCGTGAGCTTTATGATTGGTTTTTGGACCAACTGGTATCAGAAGACAGATTACGTCCAAAGCAGCGCGAATTTGCTAGAAGAAATGTGAGTCATACCGTCGTGAGCAAAAGGAAGCTGTTAAAGTTGGTGGAGAGTCAGGTTGTTTCGGGTTGGGATGATCCGAGAATGCCCACAATTTCTGGTTTGCGAAGAAGAGGATATACAGCAGAATCAATTAGAAACTTTGCTGATACCATTGGTATTGCTAAAAGGGATAATGTGGTCGATGTTTCTCTTTTGGAATTTCACGTTCGGGAGCATCTGAACAAAGTGGCGCCGCGCGTGATGGCGGTATTGAATCCACTAAAGGTTGTTATAACCAATTACGAAGAAGGAAAAGAGGAATGGTTAACGGCAGAGAACAATCCAGAGGATGAAAAGGCAGGAACTAGGGAGATTCCTTTTTCCAAGGAAATCTATATCGAGAAAGAGGACTTCAGGGAGGAGGCAAACCGTAAGTTTTTTAGGTTAAAGCTCGGGGGAGAGGTGAGATTAAAAAATGGATACATTATCAAGGCAAATAGTTGTACGAAGAATGATGATGGTGATATATTGGAGGTACGGTGCACATATGACCCGAAGAGTAAAAGTGGGAGTGGAACAGCCGAAAGTCTAAGAAAAGTAAAAGGCACCTTGCACTGGGTATCCATACCACATGCGTTGAAAGGTGAAGTTCGGTTGTATGATAGGCTTTTTAGTGATGCTACCCCCGATGGTCACAAAGACCGGGATTTTATGGATTTTGTCAATCCCAATTCTTTGAATAAAATAACGGGGTTTTTGGAACCCAGTTTGAAAGGTGCAAAATCAGGGGATCGATTCCAGTTCCAGCGTTTGGGATATTTTAATGTTGATTTGGATTCGACACCCGAAAACTTGGTTTTTAATAGAACCGTTACACTACGTGATACTTGGGCCAAAATAGAACAAAAGAACTAGTATTTCAAAAACTTATTGCAACAGGCCCAAAAATAGAATTTCCCTATAACATAAAGGTTTTTTAAGCACGTTTAAAGGAACGAACGTAGCTAAAACATAGGTTTATGTACCAAACGGTTCAAAAAGCCATGTAAAGGCTCTAAAACAGAAAAGCCCTGGTTGACAGGGCTTTTTTTAGAATTTAGGATGGGTTGTCCGAATTTTTATTTTTGATGTTCTGTTTTTTCATGGCTTCGCCGATTTGGTTGCTGGCAGTGAAGGAAGCAACCATATTGTTCAACATATCGCTTCCGGCTTGCGGAGAATTGGGCAACAATATCAAATTGGAGTTGGTTTCTTCCCCAATGGCCTGTAAGGTATCATAGTGCTGGGTGACCACTATCAAAGCAGAAGCTTCTTGGGAATTGATGCCCACTTTATTGAGAACCTCGACGGATTCTTCAAGACCTCTGGCTATTTCCCTTCGCTGATCGGCGATTCCTTGACCTTGTAAGCGTTTACTTTCTGCCTCTGCCTTTGCTTTCTCAACAATGAGTATGCGGGCAGCATCTCCTTCAAATTGCGCGGCAATTTTTTCTCGTTCGGATGCATTGATTCGATTCATGGCGGCTTTTACCTGAGCATCTGGATCAATATCGGTAACTAACGTTTTGATAATATCATAACCGTATTCGGACATGTATTCTTGAAGTTCTCTTTTGACGGCAATGGCGATATCATCCTTTTTAACAAAAACATCGTCTAATTTCATCTTAGGAACTTCAGCACGTACTACATCAAAAACGAAGGAAGTGATTTGATCATGTGGATATTCGAGTTTGTAAAAGGCATCGTAAACTTTGTCTCGAATAACAACGTATTGCACGGAAACCTTGAGTTTTACAAACACATCGTCCAATGTTTTGGTTTCAACAATTACATCCAATTGTTGGATCTTTAAGCTAAGACGTCCTGCAATTCTTTGTATAAAGGGAATTTTGAACTGAATTCCCGAATGTCGCACGCTTGTGAATTTTCCAAAGGTTTCAATAACCACCGCGGTCTGTTGTTTTACAATAAATACAAAAGATAAAAGCAGCAATCCGGCGAATAGAATGACTGGAATCCAAATTAATGAGCCCATAGTTTAATATTTTATGATTAACATTAGGAAGTTACGAAACTCGTTATTGTATTAGTAGGGAAATTGATAAAATTGTTACAGGGGTCGACAAACCCCAGACCGGTATGGCTAACTTCTGGGCATCCCTATTTCAAGTTAAGGAACATTTGAAATTATTGATATTGCTCAAGTGTATTTTGGATTCGTAAAAGGGTTTCTTCCTTCCCTATCATTTCAATGATATCAAAAAGGTTTGGTCCTTTTAAATCGCCTACCAAGCTTAGGCGCAAGGGTCCCATAACTTTCCCAAAAGAACGTTCGTTTTGGTTTATCCATGTTTTTACTTCGTCTTCAACTTTTTTTGAAGTAAAAGTGCTTAAGGGTTCCAGGAGGTGATGGACATCTTTCAGGTTTTGCAGTGTATCTTCTTTGAATTGTTTCCTTATTGCTTTTTCATTATACTGTGCGGGTGCTACGAAAAAGTAGGAAACCAATTCCCACAGCTCGGCTGTAAAATGGGCACGTTTCTTTACTAACGCTATGGCTTTTTGGGTGTAGAGCTTTCCCTTTTGATTTATCTGTGGATAGTTTCCCCCCTGCTCTTGTATAAAGATTGAAGTGATTTCTTCAAGAGGTTTTCTTTGTAAATACTGGTGATTGTACCATTTGGTTTTTTCGGGATCAAATCTAGCGCCTGACTTATTGACGCGTTCCAATGTAAAGGCCGCTACTAATTCCAACAACGAGAATATTTCTTGCTCAGTACCTGGGTTCCATCCTAAAAGCGCCAGGAAGTTGATTACCGCTTCAGGAAAAAAACCAGTCTCCCGATACCCTATGGCGTCTTTCCACTGAAGAGGAAAGACGGGAAAACCTCCCTTCTCCCCATCCCGTTTGCTTAATTTTCCTTTGCCAATAGGCTTCATGATCAAAGGGAGATGGGCAAATTGGGGCGCATTCCACCCGAAAGCATCATACAGTAATTGATGGAGCGCCAGAGAAGGTAACCATTCCTCTCCACGGATAACATGGGAGATTTGCATGAGATGGTCATCCACAATATTGGCTAAATGATAGGTGGGCATACCGTCACTTTTGAACAAAATTTTATCGTCCAAAGTATTGGTGTCTATATTGATTTTACCCCTGATAACATCATGTAATACAAGGGTTTTGTCCTGTGGGACTTTAAAGCGAACCACATAATCTTCTCCGGAGTTGATTCTGGACTGGACCTCGTCTTGGGATAGGCATAGGGAATTGTCCAACTTTAAACGGTTATGCCAATTATAGATAAAGGTTTTTCCTTTTGCTTCGTGGTTCTGTCGGTGAGAATCTAAGGCTTCAGTAGTATCAAACGCATAATAGGCATCACCAGAAAGAACAAGTTTTTGAGCGTACGCTCCATACAAATGCTTTCTTTCACTTTGGCGATAAGGACCAAACCCTCCGTTTTTATCAGGTCCTTCGTCGTAGGGAATTCCGCACCAATTTAAAGCTTCCACAATATAGTCTTCAGCTCCTGGCACAAATCTATTTTGGTCGGTATCTTCAATTCGAAGTATAAACGTCCCAGAATTTTTTTTGGCAAACAGATAGTTGAAAAGCGCTGTTCGGACACCGCCTATGTGCAAGGGCCCGGTGGGACTCGGGGCGAAACGCACCCTGACATCTGACATAATATAATTTTTTTCAAAGGTATAAAATGCGCTAGGCGATGGAAAGGGAATTCTCAGGTTTCATATCCTCGGGCACCCTTGGATTCATAATATGAAACCATAATGGTGGGATTAAAGACAGTACCATTGAAGTGGGATACCCATAAGGCATTTGCGGAGAAATGTCATGATAGTCGAGCACTTGGTATTTTTTGGACGATTTAAAATGGTGGTCGCTGTGACGTGTTAATTCATAAAGAACAATTCTGCCGATAACATGGTTACTGTTCCATGAATGACATTCGCGAACACGCTCATAACGACCAGATGGCTTTTTTTTACGAATAAGCCCGTAGTGTTCTATGTAGTTGACGGTCTCCAGTAATAAAAAACCAACAATTCCAGAAGCAACGGCAAAAAGGAGGCCCAACGCGCCAAAGAGATAAAACACAGTGGCTAGATACATGAATTGAAAGAGAGAGTACCAAATCATATCGTTGTTGGGACTGAAAAAGGATAAATTTCCTTTCTGCAACAGCTGTTTTTGAATGCGCCAGGCATTTAAATATTGGCCCACGGTCGAACTGAACCAAAAGGAATATACACTTTGATCATAGGAGGCGGTGGCAGGATCCTCTTTAGTCGCCGCTTTGGCATGATGTCCAAAATTGTGTTCAATGTAAAAGTGCATATAGAAAGACGGTAAAAGCAAAATTTTTCCCAAAAAGCGTTCTGGAGTATGTTGTCGATGACCTAGTTCATGTGCCACATTGATACCATTTACGCCCAATACAACACCAATGGAGAAAATAAGTCCGATGATTTCTAGGGTAGAATAATAGTTGTTGGTAATATCGTATAGTGTGTAGAAAAGAAATATGTATACAATGGGAACGTTTAAATACAAGAGCCAATCAAAGATACGGCTGTGTTGTTTTTCTTCTCTCTCGTCGGGAGAAAGATTGGATGTATCCACAGGGAGTAGTATCTCTAAAACAGGAATGATGACAAAAGCGTAAATTGGAGTGAAAAAGCTCCAATATCCTTTAAAGTAAAGACTAATTACGGCAGATATCGGAATGGTAAATGCAGCTAGGTATTTCAAATCTTTCATGGTGAATGCTTTTAACATAAAATTTTCAATCCAATTGCGGGCTAACGGGTATATTGTATTAAATATAAGGGATTTTGACTAGTTATCACAGCGTATTAAAGAAGCTCGAGGGCTTTACCAAAAGGTTTTATCTGAGGGAGCTTATAAAAGGAGCATTGCTATTTGCAACATTGGGTATCTTGTTTTGGGTGGCCATTACCTCTTTGGAGTTTATGCTTTGGCTGGACGCGAAATGGCGTTTGGGGCTGTTTTCAGTGTTCATAGCGGTAGAGCTTTTTCTCTTGTATCGGTTAATAATCGTCCCTTTGTTCTTTATTTTTAAGATAAGGAGGGGATTGTCAAACAGAGAGGCCTCAACCTTGATCGGAAAACACTTTCCAGAAGTAGAAGACAAATTATATAATCTTCTTGATTTGGCGGATAATCCCGGGAAATCTGAGTTGTTGGAAGCGAGTATTGAACAGCGTTCGAAGAAACTGGGAAAGGTGCCTTTTCGGGAAGCGATAGATTTTGGGCAGAATAGAAAATATGCGGGATATTTAATTGTTCCAGCTTTGTTAATATTGCTTTTTTGGTTGACAGGAAATATTGATTCATTATTCGAGTCGCATAAAAGGGTCGTTAACTACGACTTGGCCTATGAACGACCTGCGCCTTTTTCTTTTGACCTTTTGAATTCAGAATTGCGGGTTTTGGACAACGAGTCCTTACCAATTGAGTTTATTATAGATGGCGAATGGGTCCCGGAAAACGCATCTATCGTTTTTGGCGATGAAAGTTTATTGATGCGCAGAAATGGGAATAGGTTTTCTTATGTGATACAACCGTCGGCCAATTACACCGAATTCCATGTCACAGCAAACGGTTGGAGGTCAAAACCCTATAAAATAGAAAGGATAAGCACACCAGCTATCACGGATTTTCAGATGAAATTGCAATTTCCCAAATACCTGAATAAAAAGGATGAACGGATTATTGGTACGGGAAATACGGTTGTGCCAGAAGGGACATTAATTGGGTGGATCATAGGGGGAGCTTCTGTAGATAGTATTGTTATGCGGTCAAACGAAGGTATTGACGTCTTTGAAAAATCAGAAGAAAGGTTCTTTTTAACAAAACAGCTGTTCAAGGATTTTGACTATGCGGTTAGCACGTCGAATGCTAATATTAAGGATTATGAGTCTTTGGAGTACGCACTAGAGGTGGTAAAAGATGCCTCACCAAAAATAAAAGTGGAACAACAACAAGATTCCATTAATCCAAACCAGTCGTTCTACAGGGGTCAGGTTTCAGATGACCATGGGTTAAAACAAGTTTGGTTGGTCTATTACCCTAGGGAAAAGAAGGATTTAAAAAGGCGGTTGCTTTTAGAGTCACCGCAGGGGAATTTACATCAGTTCTATTATACTTTTCCTTCTGGGATAAAAGTAGAAGAGGGTTTAACGTATAGTTTATACTTCGAAGTCGTTGACAATGATGGACTTAGGGGAGGAAAGATAACAAGAAGCAATGTTTTCAATTCACAGATTTTAGATTATAATCAACTGAAAAAGAAGGAGTTAGAAGTTCAGAATAATTTGGTTAGAAAGCTTGATATGTCTATTGATGACTTTAAAAAACAAAAAGAGTTACTAACCAAGATTAACGAACAGCAGAAAGAGAGTAATGCGTTAAACTTTGAGGATAAAAATCGGATCAAAGATTTCTTACAGAAACAAAAGGATCAGGAGTCTCTTATGGAGAAGTTTAGTAAGCGATTGAAGGAAAGCCTGAAAAATGGACCCGAGGATTCGGAGCTGAAAAAACTACTACAAGAGCGTCTGGAAAGGCAAGAGTTAGAAGCGAAGAAGAATGAACGTCTTTTGGAAGAGCTCAACAAATTGGCAGATAAGATTGATAAAGAAGAATTAAAAAAACGACTAGAGGAACTCGGAAAAAAACAGAATGCAAAATCCAAAAATCTTGAGCAAATTCTGGAGTTGACAAAACGATACTACGTTACGGAAAAGATGGCCCAGTTGTCAAATGAACTAGCGAAGTTGGCGCAAGAACAAAAAGTGCTTTCAGAAAAGAATGAACAGGGAACTGAAGACCAAAAGAAACTGAACAATGATTTTAAAGAGCTTTCAGGTGAATTGGATGAGTTGAGAAAAGACAATAAGGAGTTGAAAAAACCTTTGGAGATTGATATAGATGAACAGGACGAAGGGTCGGTGAAAGAGGATCAAAACAAAGCGCTGGAGTTATTGGAAAATATAGAGAATACTCAAAATAAAGAAGAGACCAAAGGGAAGGAAGACGCGAAGAAAAGACAGAATTCCGCTGGTCAAAAAATGCAGGAGATGAGTGACTCGTTAAAACAAAGTGCTGCTTCTGGTGGGGGTTCTTCAGATACGGAGGACGCGGAGATGCTGAGACAGATTTTAGATAATTTGGTCACGTTTTCGTTCAAGCAAGAGCAACTGTTTGAATCGGTTGAGCAATCCGACGTTGACGTATCCCGATTTGGGAAGATGGTAAGGGACCAAAAGGAATTGAGAGGTCTTTTCGAGCATGTGGATGACAGTTTGTTTTCATTATCACTGCGAAGAGCGGAGCTTTCAGAATTTGTCAACACGCAAATAGAAGAGGTGTACTACAACATAGACAAAACTTTAGAAAGTTTGAGTGAAAATCAGGTTTTTCAAGGAGCATCCTATCAACAGTATGTAATGAACGCAACAAATGCATTAAGTGATTTTTTAGCAAATATTCTGGAAAACATGCAGCAAAGCATGCAGTCTGGAAAGGGAAAAGGAGGTGGTGGTCCAGAGTTTCAGTTGCCTGATATCATTAAAGGACAAGAAGGTCTACAGGAGAGAATGAACGGTTCGGGCCAAGGAAAATCAGGTCAAGGAAAAGAAGGTGAAAAGGGTGATAAAGGGGGTGACAAGGATTCTAATGATTCAGGCAAAGGGGAAAAGGGAAAGAAGACAAGCGGCGGACAAGAAGGAAGAGGTTCCGATAACGGTCAAGGGAATAGCGGACAAGAAGAGTTGGGTTTAAGTGAGGTATATGAAATTTATAAAGAACAACAATTTTTGAGAAACCAATTGGAGAAGCAGTTGGATGATATAATTAAAAGCTCAGACAGGGAGTTGGCAAAAAAGTTGATACGGCAAATGCAAGATTTCGAGAATGATCTGATAGAGAATGGTATAACACAAAGAACCCGCAGTAAAGTGAACAGCATACAGCACCAATTGTTAAAGTTGAAGGATGCAACACTAAAGCAGGGGAACAGAAAGGAAAGAGAAAGCAAAACAGATATAAGGGAATATCAAAATCCAATTATAACAAAACTGGAACAGCTCCAGAACACAAGGAATGAAATTGAAATATTAAATCGGCAAGCATTACCTTTGCGCCACGAATACAACGAAAAGGTGAAAACCTATTTTAGAAATGATTGAATATCATTATGAAACCGAGTTCAGGGTTGAGAATGAGATGAAGGTATCTGATTGGATGAAGAGAATTATTGAAGAGGAGGGTTATGTTGTTGACAAATTGGATTATATTTTCTGTAATGATGAAAGGTTGTTATCACTCAATCTGGAGTATTTGGGCCATGATACATATACAGACATTATAACGTTTGATTACAGCAAGGGGCGGAATATTTCTGGTGATGTTTTCATATCAATTGATAGAGTAAGGGAAAATGCGTTAAAGTACAAAGAGGACTTTGAAAAGGAATTTTTGCGTGTTGCCTGTCATGGTATCCTACATCTAATGGGTTACAAAGATAAGACCGAGGCGGAGGGTTTGGAAATGAGGAAGAAGGAGGAAGAAAAAATAAACATGTTCCACGTGGAACAATAGGTATGTTTGAAAAAGAATATGATGTTATTGTGGTGGGCGGCGGTCATGCAGGGGCAGAGGCCGCCGCGGCCGCGGCCAATATGGGCTCTAACACGCTGTTGGTTACAATGAACTTGCAGAACATCGGACAGATGTCTTGTAATCCCGCAATGGGAGGTATTGCCAAGGGGCAAATTGTACGTGAAATAGATGCGTTAGGAGGATATAGCGGAATTGTAACGGATAAATCCGCGATACAATTTAAAATGCTGAATAAGTCTAAGGGGCCTGCTATGTGGAGCCCAAGGGCCCAGAACGATAGGATGCGTTTTGCCGAGGAGTGGCGCCTGGTATTAGAGGGCACCCCGAAGGTGGATTTCTATCAAGAAATGGTTTCAGGTTTATTGGTAAAAGGAAATCGTATAATAGGGGTCAGGACTTCATTGGGCATCGATATAAAGTCGAGAGCGGTTGTGCTGACAAACGGCACTTTTTTGAATGGCCTCATACACATAGGAGAAAAGCAGTTCGGCGGTGGTAGGGCAGGAGAACGAGCCGCTACAGGGATAACTGAACAGTTGGTGGATTTTGGTTTTGATACCGGAAGGATGAAGACAGGAACACCTCCAAGGGTTGATGGTAGGTCGTTAGACTATGATAAAATGATTCCACAGCCTGGAGACGCTTCGCCCGAAAAGTTTTCATACCTGAACACCTCGGTTTTAAAAGAACAACGTGATTGCTACATGACCCATACCAGTGAACACGTACATGATTTATTGCGAGAAGGTTTTGAGCGTTCTCCAATGTTCAATGGGCGAATCAAAAGCATAGGCCCACGTTATTGCCCTTCTATTGAGGATAAAATACATCGCTTTTCTGATAAAAGCTCTCATCAGATTTTTGTGGAGCCTGAGGGCTGGAATACGGTAGAGGTTTACGTAAATGGTTTTTCCACTTCCCTTCCAGAAGAAGTTCAGTACAAAGCGTTGAAATCGGTAAATGGGTTTGAAAATGTAAAGTTTTTTAGACCAGGTTACGCTATTGAATACGATTACTTTCCACCTACTCAACTGAGGCATACTTTGGAAACGAAATTGGTGGACAATCTTTATTTTGCAGGTCAGATTAATGGTACCACGGGTTATGAAGAAGCAGCGTCCCAAGGCTTGATGGCAGGTATAAATGCACACTTAAAAATAAATGGTGCGGAACCGTTTGTTCTGAAACGGGATGAAGCATACATAGGTGTGTTAATAGATGATCTGATTACCAAGGGAACAGAAGAGCCTTATCGAATGTTTACCTCAAGAGCGGAATATCGTACGTTATTGAGACAAGATAATGCAGACCTTAGACTTACCCCTAAGGGATATGCGCTAGGTCTGGCTTCTGCCGAAAGAATGAAGCTAATGGAAGAAAAACAAAGGAAATCCGATGACTTTATTCGGTTTTTCAAGAAAACCAGTTTTGATCCAAAGGAGATAAATCCCATTTTAGAGGATGTGGATTCGACAAAAGTTCGTCAATCCGATAAGTTATTTAAAGTTTTCTCTAGACCCAAAGTAAGCATGGGCCATATGCTACAGCTAGAATCCGTTTCAACCTTTGTTGCGGAGAATGAGCTGGGAAGGGAAGTTTTGGAACAGGCTGAAATCCAGGTTAAATATTCTGGCTATATTGAAAAGGAAAAAAACAACGCAGATAAATTGAGTCGCCTGGAGAATGTTAGAATTCCAGAGGACTTCGATTATTCCAAGCTCAAATCACTTTCATTTGAAGCGCGTGAAAAACTTAAGGCGATACGCCCTATCAATATATCACAGGCCTCTAGAATCAGTGGGGTATCTCCCTCAGATGTAAGTGTTCTGTTGGTTTTTTTGGGGCGATAATTCCTGTTCCACGTGAAACATTTCCAGTTGTTTTATGTTTTCCAATCCAGTTTCGCCGAATAATGTTCTAAGTATCAATCACTTTTTGAAAAGACATCAGGAGATGGTGTTTTCTACTATGGCAAAAACAGTATTTGAATAGGGAGATTCAATATGAAGTTGTATTTAAAAACTAAGGACTATTCTTTTTCCGGTGAAGAGTTTCAATTGGTTCGTGATGAGACGAGGGACATGCTACTCACACAACCTGTTCCAGAAAATCTTGAGGCATTTTATGAAGGAGACAACTATATATCCCATACGGATTCCAAAAGCTCCGTGATGGACAGTGTTTACCAACTGATAAAGCTGGTAAATATTAGAAAAAAGATTCAACTAATTGAAAATCAAATAGATAAATCAAAAAAAATACTGGACATAGGCGCAGGAACAGGTGACTTTCTTTATTATGCCAACAAGAAGGGTTTTGAAATATACGGCGTGGAACCGAATGCTAAGGCCAGAGCAAGGGCGCGTAGCAAGGGAATCGATTTGGAAAAGAGTTTAAGTGATATTTCTGAAACCAGGCATCAAGTTATAACGCTTTGGCATGTACTGGAGCATCTTCCCGATTTAACAAAGCAGATAGAAAACGTGGTTGGTATGCTAGCTGAAAATGGGATTGTAGTGGTGGCGGTTCCCAATTTTCGTTCTTGGGATGCATCACATTACCGAGAATATTGGGCAGGTTATGATGTTCCTCGTCATTTATGGCATTTTTCAAGAGTATCCATTAAAACACTTTTTAAGGAACACGGAATGGAGGTTAGGACCATCAAACCCATGTGGTTCGATGCGTTTTACGTTTCTCTCCTTTCAGAAAAGTACAAAGGAAACAAATTCTACCTCATTGCAGCTTTTCTTAAAGGCCTATGGTCAAATATTCATGCTATGTTCACGAAAGAGTACTCTTCGCTCATTTATATACTTGAAAAGAAGAAAAAGTAATTTAAAAGGCGAGAACGGCCTTTTTTGCTCTCTATAAGTTAGAGTATAGAGAAATCCAAAAAATACTTTATAGGGGATAAAAATCACCATAAAACAATAACCAGCACTTATTTTTCGCCAACAAAGAATAGGTTTTTGCTATGGAAGTCAGTCCAAGAAGTTAAACATAAAAACTTGATAGTCATCATTCAAAAAAGCTTTTCTATTTTTGCCCTTCGATAAACCTTAGTAATGAGAAAAAGTATTATACCCTTTGTCGCCCTGATTATTATGTCTTGTGAACAAAGTAAAATTGGCTACGTAGATAATGTAAAGTTGATGGATGGCTATCAAGAAAAGATAGACATAGAAGCTAAATTCAAAACGAAAGTGGAAGCCTTGACAAAAAAAAGAGATAGTATTTCACAGGCATTTCAATTGGAACTTCAAGCATTTCAGACCAAAGCGCAAAAAATGTCCCAAAAAAGTGCGCAGGAGGAATATGGCCTTTTACAGCAAAGAGGGCAGTTTGTTGGGCAGCAACTGCAGCAAGAGGAGCAACAACTTCAGCAAACCAGCCAAACCGAAATGGACTCATTGGTAAGTAAGGTGAAAAAGGAAATAAGCGCATATGGAAAGGCCAATGGTTTCACATACATTTTAGGAGGAGGTGAAGGAGGAAGCGTTCTGTACGGTTCAGAAGGCAAGGACTTGACAAGTGAGCTATTGAAAATTTTGAACGATAAGTATAAAAAATAGCCTTTAAGTAAGCATACTGGTTATCAAAGTCCATCCATGATGGACTTTTTTATTGCATCAAAAAGACGAGAAAAACTGTAGGAATAAAATAAATAACTATGGTTCTAGCTCCATCATAATCTTTAGCAATACGTTGGCCCAATAACAAAAAAAGTAAAGTAATGCTGGACAAGACCGCAGCGTAGAATCCAAATGAATTGCCATCCGAAGCAACCAATTGAACCACTCCAAAAACAGCCAATACACCAGAAATACTTTCCAGAACTAAGATAACGCACAGAAGCAACGGCACGATATCTTTAAAAAGAGTCTTAGAGAAATGCCCTTGAAGCCAACCTAAATTTCCTTTCCAATCTGCTATTTTGTCCCATCCGCTTTGTAGAAATGTGATGGCCAGGAAAAGGAGCAGCAAAATTTCCGTAAGGTGTTTCATAGTCTCGGGTTAAGCTGCTTTGGTATGGAGCAGACGGGTTAGTTTAATGGATAAATCGGCAAAAATCACTTTTGCATTGCCATTGCGTTCTACATGGTACATCGCTTTTTCAAGTTCCTCCGTTATTTCCAGAACATTGTTTTCGTGTACGAACGGCGCAAATTTGCCCAAATCGAAATGAATAGCGTGCATTCTAAGATATACCAATCTGTCGGCTTTGTAATTCAGAAGCAATGCTTGTCTGATTACGGTCAGGCAATAATTCAAAAATTGCTTCTGTACTTCCCGACCTGTTTTGGAAATGGTCTCGCTCCATAAAATCAGTTCGTTTATCGCGCCTTTATTTCCTTTGGCCTTAAAAGCCGTACGAACCCATTGGACGAACCACTTTTCGAAAACAAGGTCTTCTGAGTCTTTTTTGACCAAATCCAAAGCTTTATTATAGTTCCCATTTGCTTCTTGGGCTATCGAAAAAGCTTCGTTGGGAGCTACCCCATTTTCTTGTAGCGCCCTGTTGATAACATCTTCTGAAAGCGGTGGAAAACGGAGTATTTGACATCGGGACAAGATGGTGTTTATGATTTGTTCTTCTTCTTCCGCAATCAGTAAAAGCACCGTTTTTTCAGGAGGTTCTTCTATTAGTTTTAACAATTTGTTGGCTGCTGCGATATTCATTTTTTCTGCCATCCAAATAATCATCACCTTATACCCTCCTTCATAAGATTTGAAAGAAAGTTTCTTTACGATATCTTGGGCCTCGTCAACCCCAATTTGTCCTTGTTTCTTTTCAATGCCCACCAAACGATACCAATCAAAAAGATTCCCGTAGGGCTGCTCTTTCAGAAATTCCCGCCACTCCTCCAAATATATATCGCTGACCGCATGGGATTTTACCTTATTGGAATTGGATACAGGAAATGCGAAATGAAGATCTGGGTGCGTGAGCGAATCACACTTAAGATTACAGGCTGTGTTCCCGTTCTCGTTTTCGCCCTTGGTGTTGGCGCATACTATAAATTGGGCGTAGGCTACCGCCATGGGCAGTGTCCCGCACCCCTCAGGGCCAATAAAAAGTTGCGCATGGGCAATACGTCCCCGTTCGGCCGTAGTCGTTAAATGCCGTTTGATGTGCTCCAACCCCAGAATACTTTTGAACTGCATAGACCAAATATAATTTTTTTCAGTCTGGTCGTTTGCCTTTTCTACTTAAAATTGTGAAGATAGAAGGAATTGAGAAAGCTGGAAATCTTTACTTTTGAAGCTCTATAAATCCTAGCACATGAGAACCATCGACGATTTTGATTTCGAAAATAAAAAAGCCTTGATCCGTGTGGATTTTAATGTCCCTTTGAATTCTGAGTTTCATGTTACCGATACCAGTAGAATTGAGGCAGCCAAGCCTTCCATCCTCAAGGTGCTGGAAGATGGTGGCAGTGCTATTTTGATGAGTCATCTAGGGAGGCCCAAAGGGAAGAACAACCCTGAAATGTCCTTAGCTCATATTTGTGAAAAAGTATCCGAAATTATAGGGGTACAGGTCAAGTTTGCGAAAGACAGCGTTGGGGATGAGGCTGGAAAAGCAGCGTCATCTCTCGAAAATGGTGAGGTTTTATTGTTAGAAAATTTAAGGTTCCATCCGGAAGAAGAAAGTGGAGACGAAGCCTTTGCGAAACAACTTGCAGCTTTGGGCGATGTCTATATCAACGATGCGTTCGGAACGGCCCATAGAGCACATGCGTCTACCACTATAATAGCTAAATTTTTTACGGACAGGAAGTGTTTTGGCTATCTGTTGGCCAAAGAAATCAAAGCAATCGAAAAGGTGATGCAAACTGGAGAAAACCCAGTGACCGCAATTTTAGGAGGAGCTAAAGTATCCTCAAAAATCACGATTATTGAAAATATCTTGGACAAAGTGGACCATCTGATCATTGGAGGGGGCATGACCTACACTTTTGTGAAAGCCCAGGGAGGAAGTGTTGGAGATTCTATTTGCGAAGATGATAAAATGGAATTGGCCCTGGAAATTTTAAAGCAAGCCGAAGCCAAAGGGGTACAGGTACATTTACCAGTGGATGTACTGGCTGCTGATGCGTTCGACAATGCTGCGAATACCCAGTTCGTGTCTGTTGATTCGATCCCCAAAGGATGGCAAGGCCTCGATGCAGGGCCTCAGACCCTAGAGAATTTTAAAGAAGTTATCTTAGGATCCAAAACTATTTTGTGGAACGGACCTGTAGGGGTTTTTGAAATGGAAAACTTCGCTAAAGGGACGATATCAGTGGGCAACGCTATTGATGAGGCTACACAAAATGGTGCTTTTTCCCTAGTTGGTGGAGGAGACTCGGTCGCTGCGGTGAAGCAATTTGGTTTTCAAAATAAGGTAAGTTATGTCTCCACCGGAGGAGGCGCCATGTTGGAAAGTTTGGAAGGAAGAACTTTGCCTGGAATTGCTGCAATATTGGATTAAAGGGTTCGTTCTTAAAAGACAGATACTTATAGGTTTAACGTTTGTTTTAGACCCAAAGTTTTAGTTTTTCGGAAAAAAAAGCCATTTTCGTTTGTTCTGAACCAAACCCAATCCAAAATGAATTCAAAAATAAAGACAATTATAGGGTCTGTTTTTGTTTTTACAGCTCCCATATTGGTTGCTCAAAAAACGGATAGCACACGTATCGCAGAGCCAGAGGTCCTCTCCATTCCCGCGGTAAATACTGATTCCATTGGTCAGATTCAGGATGTGTCACGAGTATCTTCACAACTAAACGAGCTTGTAACGGAAAGGGAAAAAGCGGAATTCGAATTAAAAGACTTAGAGGAGACCAGAACGTATGATAGTCTCTGGCTCAAGGAACTTTCTAAAAGTGCAGATTGGTTTGCCGAGATGTACATGGAGGTGCAAAACGAAACGGATATAAAAAAGGTAGAAATCGATTTGCCCACGGACACTCTTAAAGTTAGACTGGCAAAACTCAATGAGAAAACACCGTTTAACATTGCTTACAATCCTTCTTTGGAGAGTGTTATTAAATCCTTTTTGGTGCGAAAGCGCGATTTAATGGAGCGCATGTTGACAGCAAGCCAGTTTTATTTTCCACTTTTTGAACAAGAACTGGACCGTCAGGATGTGCCCTTGGAAATGAAGTATCTATCCATCGTGGAATCTGCATTGAATCCTCGAGCACGCTCCAGGGTTGGCGCTAAGGGTCTCTGGCAGTTTATGTACAGTACTGGAAAAATCTATGGTTTAGATGTGAGCAGCTATGTAGATGAGCGCAATGACCCTATTTTGGCGACCAAAGCAGCGGTCAAATATTTGTCCAAACTTCACGAGATATTCAATGATTGGGATTTGGCGCTTGCAGCGTATAATTCAGGACCGGGGAACGTTAACAAGGCCATCCGAAGATCAGGAGGGTACAAGAACTACTGGAACATAAGAAGAAACCTTCCCCGCGAAACCGCTGGTTATGTACCCGCTTTTCTGGCAACCATGTACATTTTTGAATATGCGGAAGAGCATGGTCTAAAGAAAATCAATGTAGAAAGGCCCTATTTTGAAACGGATACGGTTATTGTTAAAAATACCATTACGTTCGATCAGATCTCCAAGCTGGTAAAAATCAGCAAGGAAGAGCTGGAAATGTTAAATCCAGCCTACAGGTTGAACATCATTCCGAAGATAGCAGGTAAAAAGTATGCGCTTCGCCTGCCCATTTCTAAAATAGGAATGTTTGTCAATAATGAAGAAGCCATATATGCCTATGCAAAAAAGGAGTTGGATTCTTTAGAAAAACCCTTACCACAATTGGTGGAGACAAAAAACCAAATCCGTTACAAGGTAAGGAGCGGGGATTATTTGGGAAAAATTGCTGAGCGATATGGTGTTGGTGTTAGTCAAATTAAACGCTGGAACGGTCTTCGCAGCAATAATTTGCGAATTGGACAGCGCCTTACCATCTTTCCCAGAAAACCATACGATGTAAAGCAAGTTGCAAAATCCACCAAAACCAAAGTTTCAACAGACGCAGCAGCTAAAGTGGGCAAGGTACATGTTGTTCAGAGTGGGGATTCATTGTGGACGATCTCGAGAAAATACCCAGGAATTTCTGTAGAAAATTTAAGGGAATGGAACGGTATTAACGGGAATAACCTAAAACCGGGAACAAAACTTAAATTGTGCGCCTGTTCTTCGTAAATTTAAAGCACTATGAAAAAAATATGGACACTATCATTTGTCATCATTTTGATGACTTTCATGGCGTGCAAGGATTTAGGAAGTAAAAAACGATTTTTGCCACCTTCCACCGGAGGCATCAATTCCCTAATGGTGGTAATGGACACCGAACTTTGGAAGGGTGCCATAGGCGATAAAATCAGGGAGCATTTTGCGGCCCAAGTACTCGGATTACCCCAAGCGGAACCTATTTTTAGTATTACGCAAATTCCTCCACAAGTCTTTAATGGTGCGGTTACCTATTCCAGATCGGTGCTTTTTGTGGAGCAAGACACACTTTCCATTGGCCACATCAAGACCAACGTATATGCAGAACCCCAAAAAGTTGCCATTGTGAAAGGGGAAACGTACAACGATTTGGCTGAAAATATTGAAAAAATATCGGCCCAGGCCATAGCAGCTTTTAAGGATGTTGAAATCAAAGAGGCCCAAAAACGATTTACCCGGTCTTTGAGCAAAGAAACTGCACTTCAGGAGGAATTGGGCATTTCGTTGCAAGTTCCTTCATTATATAAGTTGGGCAAACGGGAGAAAAACTTTGTTTGGATGGATATCCAAATTCCGAAAGGCACTATGAACATCATTGCATATGCAATGCCCAAGGAGAGTTTTTCAACTGATTCAACATTTGTAAGGGATATTATAAGGATGCGGGATTCCATCGGCAAAAAATTTGTGCCAGGCCCTTATGAAAATACCTTTATGATTACCGAAAAGGCATTTGCTCCCTATGTGCTTTCCGCAGAAATTGGGGGTAAAAAGGCAGCGGAGGCGAGAGGAATATGGGAAATAAGCGGATACCCCATGGCAGGGCCGTTTTTGACCTATATCATCAACGATGATGTAAACGACAGAAAATTAGTGTTGGAAGGCTTTACTTTTGCCCCATCGGCAGAGAAAAGAGACTATATGTTTGAGCTGGAGGCCATATTGCGAACCGTTACTTTTGAAGTGAATACGGGAACGTAATAAAACCAAGTGAAGAGTAAATCAAAAAAGCCCAACGTGTTCTAAGCGTTGGGCTTTTTCGTTCTTTAAATGCTTAGGTGTATTTTTTAATCAAAAGCGAATCCAGTGGCGATGCGGAAAACAAAAGCGTAAAGCACAATAAAGAACATTATAAAACAAAACCAAGAAAACACTTTAAAATATCTTTCTAAGATAATGTGCCCCAAGTTTTTAAAAGCTTCCAAATAAATTTCCCTAACAAGTACTAATTTTTTCATAAGTATATATTTTTAAGATTTAAAGACAAGACAAATTTTGGGCTTTTCTGGAGAGCAATAGAAATTGAGGGACAAAAAGCAGAAAAAATATGATGAAAGACGAAAGGATTTCAAATCTCCTTTTAGGGTGTTGTTTTTATCGACGAACCGCAACTTGACCAGTAAGGTTCATGGATTAAATTAATCGATAAACGGTAGGATGTGAAAAAACAAAGTGATGTTTAGGACCAACGCGCACCGAAATATGCTAAAGCTAACCTACATATTTACTATGATGAACTCCGATCTACGGTTGAGTTCATGATTTTTTCTGGCACAAGAGACCCCATCTTGACAATTGTTGAGCAAGCGCTCCTCTCCATATCCGATGGCACTTTCGATACGAGAGGCATCGATACCGTTCGAAATTAGATATTCCCGGGACGATTTGGCTCGCTTGTCCGATAGATACTTATTGTATGCCTTACTTCCCCTAGAGTCAGTATGGGATTCGATACGAATTACCATTTCGGGATACTCATTCATTACCTCAATAAGTTTATCCAGCTCTGCGGCTGCTTGAGCCTTGATGTTATGTTTATCAAAATCAAAATAGATGTTTTCCGTCTTGATTTTTAAAACTTCATCATCGAGCACCACTAATTCTTCTATGGGTTGCATGGTATGTTTCACGACGACGGGTTCATTTTCTTTGGTAGTGATAGAAGTTTTCTCTTCAAGAAAACCCTTTTTTAAGGATACCAACGTATACTCCTTAACAGACTGTAAATCTTTAAAACTGAAAAGGCCTTGGGCATCTGTTGTTGTTTCCCATAGCTTTTCGCCTTTTTCATTAAAAAGCGCTACCACAGCATCGCTGATAAATTCCTCGGTACTGTTGTTCTCAACGATACCCGAGATTGAGTTGAGATTATCCAGGTTTTGAAACGAATAAATATCATCGTCCCCTTTGCCCCCTTTTCGGTTAGAAGCAAAATATCCGTGTCTATTATCTTCATCAATGATATATGAAAAATCATCTCGATTGCTGTTTATGGGCCTTCCCATATTGACAGCAACGTTGAACAATTCTTCGGAAAAGTTGGATTTGTATACATCCAAGCCACCTACACCCATGGTCCTGTCCGAGGAAAAGTAGAGATTGGACCCTGTTATGTAAGGAAACATTTCCTTGTAAGGCGTGTTCACGGACTTTCCTAGATTTTTCGGTTCGGAATACGTTCCATTCTCTAATACATCAACCACGTAGATGTCGGTCAACCCAAAACCTCCAGGACGATCAGAAACAAAGTATAGTTTCTTTCCATCGGGACTTAGAGCTGGGTGTCCCGTCGAATGGTTTTCATCATTAAAGGGAAGTTCTATGGCTTTCGTCCATTCCCCATCCACAAAATTGGATTTATAAATTTTTAAATGATTGACCCCTTTTTTGCCCCTTTTTAGCTTTTTTCCATAATTGTTCCGCGTAAAATAGATAGTATTCTGGTCTGGCGAGAAGGCAACGGAAGCTTCATGATACTTGGTGTTTATCTTCTTGGACAGTTTTTTGGAGTTGGTGAGGTCTCCGCCTTCAGCATTTGCTTGGGCCACATAGAGGTCCAAAAAAGGCTGGTTGTTCCACTTATAACGTCTGGTTGTAAGAAAAGAAGAATCCATGGCCGAAGCATATACCACTCTTCCATCGCCATGGAACATTGGGGAAAAATCGGAATACTTCGAATTAATGGATAAATTTTTTACATCCACATAGGCAGAATGGTCCCAAATTCTATCTTCGACGGGTAGTGTTTTTAAATTTGCCTCCCGCTTTTGCCGAAACATACGCGTCAGTCTGGCGGCCCTTTTATAACGCCCCGTAGCCTTGAGGCTGTGGGTATATTTAAAAAAGTCTTCTTCCGTTATAGTTTTTGTGTAATTCTGGTACAGCTCATGGTACCATTTAAACGACTTTTCCAAATTTCCACTGTAATAATGAGAATCTGCTGCCCTGGAAAGCAAATGAAACGAATGCTCCTGTTCACTTTCCTCAAGAACTAAATCATAAAGTCTTGCCGCTTCGGCGTACCACATTTTATCAAAATACCCATCTGCCTTTTTTATAAGTTTATTGGAAACTCCGGAACCTTTTGGTTTCAGGGACATGGCCTGGCCCGGTGAAGGGAGGTCCATTTCAGAATCCAAGTTTTTGGATAGGGTGGCCTTGACCTCCAAATCTTCGAACTGGACGGCAGAAATATCTTGGGCGTGAAGTCCAGATATGAAAGCAAAGACTATAAGGGATAATAGCTTTCTCATGTATAACTTTCTAATCTAGATGGGTTAGGTTGAATTAAAAGTTCTTACAACGGATATCTAATCAATATCGTTACCTACAAAAGTAAGTCACGGGCAAAGTGGAAGTAACTTTTTGTTGTGAACAGTATCATTTTGGGCATGTAGGCCAAAATGATGTAGTTGTTTATCGAAAGAATCGCTGAAGATGCTACCTTGTGAGCAGTTGGAGATATTAAAAGGAAGGTCAAATCAGGAATCCGATTCTTTAGGTCCATCCAATTTTTCGTCCTCTTTGGAAGCGTCTTTAAATTCTTTGATACCGCTTCCGAGACCGCGCATCAATTCAGGAATTTTTTTCCCTCCAAACAGTAAGAGGACAACAACAACTATGAGAACAATTTGCCAAGGACCAAGCATACCGAGAAAAATATTTTGAAAAGTCATGAAGTGTAGTGCTTATTAATATATAAAAGTACAAAAGAAAGGGATAACCTCCTTTGGGATTAACGAAAATTAGCGCTTAAGATTGTGTTTGTACCCCTATAGTGAAAAGGCACATTTTAAAAAGCTTAACATCTTTATTAAAATCTAAGGCTATATTTGTTTTGTCATGGCACGAAAGAAAAGAAAGCGGAAAGAGCTCAAGAGAAAATTGCTGCACAAATATCGTTTGGTCATACTGAACGAAAATACTTTTGAAGAAAAGATTTCATTCAAATTGAATCGTCTGAATGTCTTTGTAACGGGAACACTTTTCATCATTGTGCTTATCGGGCTTACCACTCTTATAATTGCTTTCACACCTTTGCGGGAATATATCCCTGGATATTCCTCTACAAGACTTAAGCGACAGGCTACGGAACTCACCTATAAAACCGACTCTTTAGTAACAGTATTGGATTATACCAATAGGTATTTGGACAACATACGTTTGGTGTTGCGAGGGGAAATTGAAAACAACGAAACTAACCGGGATTCCTTGTTTGAACGCTTTAAACTGGACCCCTCAACCGTCGATTTGACGCCAATCCGGGAAGACTTGCTGCTACGTGAGGAGGTTGAACTGGAGGACAAATACAATCTATTCGAAAGAAATATAGAGAATGTAGAGGTTCTCTTGTTTTCCCCTTTGAAGGGTACAATTTCGCAGAAGTTTGATAGCCGAATCAAACATTTTGCAGTAGATGTGGTCGCTCCAAGGGGAACACCGGTCAAATCCGTGGCAAATGGAACAGTCCTATTTTCAGAATGGACGTCACAGACAGGCTATGTTATTATAATTAAACACCAGGATAATTTGACGTCTGTTTATAAACACAACGGATTTCTGAGTAAGTCCCAGGGGGATCTTGTCAGGGCCGGTGAAGTTATTGCCGAGGTCGGCAATACTGGAGAATTGACCACCGGTCCACATCTACATCTGGAACTCTGGAAGAATGGAAAACCTATCGACCCACTCAATTACATAGACTTTAAATAAATGTCTTTAAAAGCGATAGGCGCTCGGTGGTTTGCAAACATGGTAGCAAGAAAGACGCAGAAATGGGCGGATTCTCCCATCGCCTGTCAGGACCAGGTTTTTCAGGGCCTTGTTCAAAAAGCAAAAGATACCCAGTTTGGCAAGGACCATAGCTTTTATCAAATTAAAACCCATCAGGACTTTGTAAAAAATGTTCCTATTCGCGATTATGAGGCATTAAAACCTTATGTGGAAGAAATAATCAAAGGCTCTGAAAATATACTTTGGCCCGGGAAACCGTTATACTTCGCCAAGACATCGGGCACTACTTCAGGGGCTAAATACATACCGATTACACAAGAATCCATAAAACATCAAGTTGAAGCTTCCCGTAACGCGATCTTAAACTACATCCATGAAACAAGAAACACCAACTTTGTAAATGGCAAGATGATTTTTTTGCAAGGCAGTCCTGTTTTAGAAGAAAAAGGAGGTATTAAGTTTGGCCGGCTTTCAGGAATATCGGCCCATTATGTTCCTACTTATCTACAAAAAAACCGTCTTCCAAGCTGGGAAACCAATTGCATCGAAGACTGGGAGACCAAGGTTGATAAAATTGTGGAGGAAACGGAAGGGCAAAATATGACGGTTATCGCAGGAATCCCCAGCTGGGTACAAATGTATTTTGAAAAATTACAGCGCAAAACGGGGAAAAAAGTGGGCGAACTGTTCAAAAACTTTCAACTCTTCATTTATGGAGGGGTAAATTATGAACCCTATCGCGCCAAGTTTGAGAAGTTGATGGGAAGAAAGGTGGACAGCATCGAACTGTTTCCTGCCAGCGAAGGGTTTTTTGCGTATCAGAATTCCCAAAAGGAACCGGGAATGCTGCTACTGCTCAATTCAGGGATATTTTATGAGTTTATCCGGGCAGATGATTTCTTTTCAGAAACGCCTGAAAGACTGTCACTAAAAGAAGTTGAGCTACATGTTGACTATGCACTGATAATTTCCACCAATGCCGGTCTCTGGGCCTATAATATTGGAGATACCGTTCGGTTTATTTGTTTGAAGCCGTACAAGATCATTGTTTCGGGAAGAATAAAACACTTTATCTCCGCCTTTGGCGAACATGTCATTGCAAAAGAAGTGGAAGAAGCATTGAAACTCGCAGTTGACCAATCCGACGCGGTGGTCAATGAGTTTACCGTAGCACCACAGACCGCACCAAAGGAAGAAGAACTCCCTTTTCATGAGTGGTTCATTGAGTTTGAAAAACCCCCTATGGACATGATACAGTTCCACAGGGATATAGATGAAAGTATGCAAAAACAGAACAGTTACTATTTTGATTTGATAGATGGGAAGATTTTGCAACCCTTAAAAATTACGCCCATTAGACCAGGCGGGTTCCAAGATTATATGAAGTCCATCGGAAAATTAGGAGGCCAGAACAAGGTGCAGCGTTTGGCCAATGATAGAAAGGTTGCTGATGGGCTACAAGCTTTTCGGATTTAGAAATAAAGAAAGGTTCTCGTTTCATCCGAATTCGTGTATTTTTGCCAGAAGTAAAATGGCTATTCTGATAAAACAAACCACCCGGGCACAAGAATCCACCAACGCCATAGAAAGGCTGTACATTACCATGCGGCATTTACTGAACAGAGGTTTTTATAAACCTTCAGGGGTATCTGGTAATGCACTTCGGAACGCACTTTTGGTGCTCAGACCTGAGATTTACGGCTCTATCGCGGAAGAAAAAGCGGAGCTTAACGGACTTATTTACGTTTTGGAACGATTGCCCAAGGGAATTGAAGAATGCCGGTTCATCAACCTGACCTCCGACGAAGGCTTTTCACAATCCCATTTAAGACCAATAATTCCACCCAAGCGAAGAAGAAATTGCTATCGAATTGACGAAGAGCAAATGAATATTGAGATTACCCGTGGGCGAAGCGATATTTACGATATTCTTACCCATTTGACATTCCTTTATGTAGAATCTGATAAAATATCGGAACGGGTTTTGGTAGACGATGGCAAGGCAACCATCAGGGACTGGGAAAAACTGGAAGAATTTATTAAAAAAGAACAAAAAGAAGACGCTGAACGGGAAGTTGCCCTCATACATACCGCAAATATCCTGGGTAGAACCTACGAAGAGACCGTTGCGATCCATGGAAAGTTACGAAGTGCTGAAAACGAAGACCGTTTTTTAAACGTGATATATTGGTTGGGCAAGTTGGCTATAGATGAGGAAACATCAGGACAGAAAAGAACCATTACATTCAGCCCTTTGCTTCGGGAAAGATTGGGACACCATATTCACGGGGAACGATGGGCCGAAACGATCAAAAACGCTTTAGGGCGGAAAGGTCTCTTAAATCGACCCATTCATATAATAAGTGCAAACATGCACAGTGTTATGAATTCCTTGTTTGCGCGCAAAGCATTGGTCAAAGAATTTCCGAACTCCAAATCCCTCGAAATTTATGAAGCACTTAGCGCGACCGACAACAAGACGCTCCAGAACAAAGTGAAACGTATGGCCGAAAAAAATGGCATGTTATTTTTGGATGATGATTCTGGGGCCAATATTGACACCCAGATTTTTGATTCTGCTGAATTTAGCCGAGATGCTTGCTGCTACGAATTTGCAGAAGGGATAGATGAAGCTGAAAAACCCGTTATATTTGTCATGGACTATGCCTTTGGGGAGCAGGCCTATGAAACTATCGACGAATTGTTGAAACCTCTGACCAATAAGCAAGGAGAAAAAAAATTCTTGAATGTGGAATCGATTTCAGTAATGGGCAAAGCTGGAATATTAGCAGGTGGAAAAGGAGATTTAATGATTCCCTCAGCCCATATTTTTGAAGGCACAGCGGACAACTATCCTTTTAAGAATGAATTGTGCTCTGAAAATTTTGACGGGCATGGACTAAAAGTTTTGGAAGGCACGATGGTCACAGTACTGGGAACATCACTACAGAACAAGGATATTTTACGTTTTTTTCATGAATCTACCTGGAATGTCATAGGGCTTGAAATGGAAGGGGTACATTATCAAAAAGCCATACAATCAGCCTCCAAAATACGTAAGAGCATTAAGAAAGACGTAAAAGTAAGGTATGCCTATTATGCTTCGGACAACCCTTTGGAAACCGGTAGCACCTTAGCATCTGGCGGACTGGGCACCACAGGCGTAAAACCCACCTATTTGATAACCGATAAAATTTTAAAACAAATATTTAGTTCGTAATATGACAGAACAACCAAAACAAAATACTTCCGATGAAATCGATTTGGGGCAGTTGTTCCGGATGATAGGCAATTGGTTCAATAAGCTTGGTCTTGGTTTTCTCAAGCTATTCCTCTACGTAAAACAAAAAGCTTTAATTCTTGGTGGCCTTATAGTATTAGGGTTAGGGATTGGTTATGGGCTAAACCAAATCACCGAGGAGAAAAAGAAGATAGAGGTCATAGTGAAACCTAATTTGGATAGTGAGAACTATTTGTATGATGTGGTTGAAGAAATAGAAAGCAATATCAAAGCTAAAGACACATCTTTTTTTAAGAATATTGGCGTTCCCATACGTAACCTAAAGCAGTTCAAGATTTCGGTTGAGCCCATTAAAGGGAAAAAGGACAAATTAATAGATATAGAATACCTGAGACTTCTCGAAAAATTTCAAAACAACTCGCAATTTTCTGACGTTATTCGTTCTGAATTCCTTAAAAACAGTACCCTAAATCATAGAATAGTTTTTGTTTTTAAAAATGCCGTTGATGGTAGAATTTTTGCAGAAAAAGTGATGGAATACATAAATTCCACAGAATATTTTCAGGGACTTATGGCCATAAGTAATGAAAATGCCAAAATAAGGATAAAGCAGAACGGAATGCTCATACAGCAGATAGATGTATTGATAAATAACTACACAGAAAGTATTGCTAATGACAAAAATCAACAGTTAGAGAACAGGATTTTGCTTGATAATGAAAAACCCATGGATATAACAGGACTTCTAAGTTTCAAGAACAGACTAATACAGGATATAGAAGGGAAAAAGATTGAACTACAAGAGCAAATAGAGCCGGTTAACGTGCTTAATTTTGGTAAACCCCAACAAATAATTAAAAAATTCTTTGGAAAAAAACCTGTTTTAATACCACTAATTTTTATTGGATTATTCTTATTATGGGAGCTTTTTCTTTTTCTAAATCAGAGAGCTCTTAAATACCTTAAGTAAGCTATAGAAAATTAGCTAAACAAAGTGTTTTGGCCGTGGTAGGGTACCGGGAGTTGTTTTGATTAAAGAGCTACCACCAGATTTATACATATTGAATTGATATGGGAAACTTGATTAGGTTGAAACAACCATAGGCTTTATCAGTACATCAATAATTAATTAAACGATATTTACATCGTAGTTTTTCTTATTTAAATCAAGACGATTTGAATTCTTCAATATTAAAAAAAAATTACATTTATACCCTTTTAAGGTTATTCAGTTCTTTCCTTTTCCCCTTAATATCTTTTCCATATTTATCTCGCGTTTTAGGTCCTGAGAAAATAGGGAACGTAGAGTATTTTTTTTCCATTGCACAATATGGCTCATTAATCGCTATGCTAGGAACGTCTAATTATGCTATCAGAGAAATAGGTAAAATAAGAACAGAGAAAAAAAAACTAAAAAGATTTTTTTCAGAAATTCTTTTAATAAGGTTCGCAAATAGTGTAATAATTGCAATCATCCTTTTTTTTATTTTGGAATATACAAATGTGAATTCTTATATGATAGGGATTACAATTTTGTACCTGGTTCTGCAAATAGGTGTAATCGATTGGCTTTTTCAAGGCATTGAGGATGTAAAATCAATTACGATAAGAATTTTGTTGAGTAAGCTGGTAATGTTGATTTTGATTTTCTTATTCATTAAATCAAAAGATGAATACATACTGTATTATCTCCTTCTTACAATTGATAGTGCAGCTTCATTAGTATATGGTTTGTATTATGTAACCAAAAATATTGGATTTACTTCAAAGAATTTAAATTTTACAAGACATTTTAGACCGATGTTCTTTATGTTCAGCGTTCAATTTTCGATAAGCATATATACCCTTGTCGACAAAATAATGCTGGGAGCTCTTTCCTCAAATGCTGAAGTTGGGTACTACACGGCAGCGCTAAAACTTGTCAAGATATTTCAAGCTACTATTACTTCGTTGGGACTGGTTTTATTACCAAGGTTAAGTTATTATGCGCAACATGAGAATCAAAAAGAATATAGTGCACTAATTAATAAAACCCTAAATTTTGTTCTTTTGACGGCTATTCCCCTAGCCTCAGGGATTTTCCTAGTTGCGGAGGAAAGTATTGTGCTTTTTGCGGGCAAGGATTACGTTAATGCAATTATACCTATTCGTATATTATCGCTCACGATACTAATCGTTGCTCTGGGAAGTTTCTTCGGCACACAGGTGTTATTGTCCATTAATCGCGAAAAAGAGTTTTTTATAGCTGTTTTTATTGGTGCGGCTGTCAACATCACATTAAACTTCTTGTTAATACCAAAATATAGTTCGATAGGAGCTAGTACTGCCACGCTTTTTACGGAGTTTGTCGTAGCTCTTGGGTGTTTTTATTTTGCCTTTAAAAATTGCAAAGCTCTTTCTTTCCCAAGATTGAATGTAGTATTGAAGTATTTATTTTTATCGCTTGCCTTTGTTTTCGCGGGAAAAATGTTGCCCGGAGATAATCTAATATTACTTTTTATCAGTAAAATTCTACTTGGGGCGATTGTTTATTTAGGCGGATTGTTGCTTTTCAGAGATGTGTTTTTTTTAAAGATGCTTACCTCGGTCAAAAATATGTTGTTAAAAAAGTGATGCGTACTGGTCGTTAGGCAGAGCTTGATTCTTGGCGCTGACTAAAGCAGAATTGAATGGAAAAAGTATTCTGGAATAAAAAGCAAGCCATCAATAAACTCAAGGAAATTTATTGACCTATAAAAGTTACATTTGCCAATAGATGGACATATTCTAAGTATCATAAAAATGAATTTGAAAAGTATCTACACGTTTTTTTATTCTCTATCGCCGAAACCATTTAAACCCTTTATGGTAAAATTAAAGGTGGCATACAACCTGGTCTTTAAGAAGGAATCCTATTTAGTGCAAACAGGGTATATAGATTCTCATATCAATAAGTGGCTCAAAAACCCCGACGGAGAATATATTCCATGGTTGAATTATCCCGTGATTTCTTTCCTAAATGACAAACTTGATAAGAACATAGTCGTTTTTGAATACGGGTCAGGTTTTTCAAGCATTTTTTTCGCGAAACGAGTGAAAAGGGTAATATCTATAGAATATGATGAAAAGTGGCATAGCACTGTACAAACTTTAGTCCCAGAGAATGGGCAGGTACACTATGTGCCTTTAAATGATGAGTATCCTAGCTCAATCGGCAAAATTATGAAGAATGAAAAGTGTAATTTAATTTTAGTTGATGGAAGAAGAAGAGTGGAATGTGCTATAGAAGCACATAAATATTTGGCTAATGACGGGGTTTTGATCTTTGATGATAGTCATAGAGAACGATACAAAAGCGGCATTCAATTTTATCTTGATAGAGGTTACAGATCAATAGTATTTCAGGGGCTTAAACCTATGGGATTAGAAATGGATCAATCAACAATCCTGTACAAAGAAAATAATTGTCTAGGCATCTAATCCTTTTCATTCACTTTTTAAGTAGGGCAATATTCTGCCCGGACACATTCCTTTTCATTTTTTCCAAAAATAATCTGCTATGAAAAATGTTTTTCTCATTTCGGGCCATTATTATATGTCTAAAAGAAAGGCAGGATTCCACATGTTGGCCGAGGCATACGCCCTAGCTGGAAATAAGGTCTTTTTTGTTACCGCTCCCTTTAGTTTTCTTTTTAAGTTAAGAAAGCATCACACCAACAGCCTGAAAATTATCAAAAATAAATTTGTGCTATGCCCTAACAACATTTCATGCTATGTTCATAACACACCATTTCATATTGTTAACTTTAGAAACCCTTTACTAAACTATATTACTGCGAAGCTCTACTTGTTGTATCAACTATTTCCCATGAGAGGGATGAAAGCGGAAATAGTGAATGCTGACACTATCATTTTTGAATCTACTCCAGGATTGTTTCTGTTTGAAAGAATAAAGAAGGTTAATAAAACGGCAAAATTCATCTATCGTGTTTCAGATGATTTAGAATTGGTAGGGGTGCATCCGTCTTTAGTAAAGTATGAAACTAAAATTCTCCAAAAATTTGATTTGGTAAGTGTAGCGAGCACCTATGTATTAAAAAAATTGAAAAAGAAAAATCCCGATGCCAATATACACTTGCATTATCATGGAATCAAAAAACAGGAATTTGATAGACCACATGGAAATCCGTATCGCGAAAATACAGTAAATGCAATATTTATAGGAGTTGCCAATCTAGACTATAATTCTATTGACATAGCAAGCGACTTAAGAAAAGATATTATTTTTCACCTCATTGGACCTCTAGAACAAAAGGTGATTAAATCAAATATAATTTACTACGGTGAAATGGAATTTGAAAAGACCATTCCCTATATAAAATATGCCAATATCGCTTTACATACAATTACATATTCCAAAGGAATAGAGTCCTTGTCGGAAAGTAGTTTGAAATCATTACAGTACACCTATTGCAATTTGCCCATAGTAGCTCCAAAATTTCTTGAGAACAAAAAAAGAAAGCTGTTTATTTATAGCAACTATGATGAAATAGAACGTATTTTTAAAGACATTGAAGAGAACGCTTCAATCGATTCAGGAAGAGACATGTTACGCGACTGGAGTGAGCTCATTCCAATTCTAGATAACACTTGATGCACATAGGGCGGGATAGGCTCCGGAATATTTTAAGCTAGTTTTTCCGTTTCTTTTGATTTTTAATGTCCCTTCAAATTCTCATGCAAATAACGTCATAAAAAACCCGAGTAAATTTAGATAATATATGACCAGTATACTTTTGAAACATTTACATTGAGAATATGAAAAGGTTACTTACTCCTCCTGGGATCATATTATTAACTACCCTTTTAAGTTTTGGGTTTTGGATTTTTCCCGACTTTGGAATTTTACGAAAAGGATTTAAACCAATCATCCCATCATTTTCAATAGGTTTTTTTGTAGCTGTTTTATGGTATTCCATAGCAATGGTATCTTCTTTATTGGGATTTCACTTGGGACGAAAGATTAAAGCGGATTCATTGATATTTGATAAAGTAGCCGATTTAAAATCAGATGTTCCTTATTACGTATTGAGTTTTATTTCGGCACTTGGGGTAATCGCCACTTTTTTTGTCATTTACACTTCTGCAGGAAATAGTTTAAACCAGATTTGGATTTGGGTCAGTAGTGGAAATGCGAATAAGTTAAAGCAAGCACTTTATGAAGATTATAATGTTGGTATTTTAAGCCTTAGATATGCGGCAATACATAGTGCGTGTATGGCGTTAGTTCGACGTTTTATTCATAAGAAAAAAAGAAAAATCGATATAATAAATATAATGTCCCTTATTTGGATTGCATTAATATCTACGCGATTGGCTGTTATAGCATGTGCACTGGCATTTTTTATTTTTTACAATGCTTACAGGAAAATCAACCTGGGTTTAAAAAGAAGTATTCTTTTGATAGTAATAGGGTTTCATATCTTGAGTATTTTTAATTACACAAGAAATATAAACTTCTATAGACAGTTTGGAATGGGCTTTTATTCAGCAGGATTTTCTGAGATTGTAACATACGTAGGAAGTCCTTTTCAAGGAGCGATATCGGTAGCCGAGAATTATAGATTCATTAAGTCGAATCCTTCAGGATGGAATTTTTATGCCGGTATTGAGCCAGCCTTGTCTACTAATTCCTCTTTTTTGGAACTGTTTGTTTTGTATGGTTGGAACTGTTTTTTGTTCTCAAGTATAGGGCTCTTTTTTTTAGCGTTAATCGCGGGCATTTTTGAAAAATTTAAAAGTAATTACATGTACTTGGTTTTTACCGCCCTAATGTATGGTTTTGCTGAGTTTTGGAGGATTTTCTTGTTCAATAAAGGAATTCTCCTCACTCTGGTCGCCGTCCCTTTTATAGTATGTACAATCTCTTTTCTGTTAAGACTTATGCCAATATGGAAAAAATAGTCGTTGATGCGAGAATGATTTATCATTCAGGGATAGGGGTGTATTTGAGAAGTATAATAGAGCGACTTATGAATATTGGAAAATTTAAAATTCTTCTTTTGGTATATAGGCAAAACATTGGCATATATGGTACTAAAGTTGAGTATGTTCTGGTCAAGTCTGAGATTTATTCGTTAAGAGAACTTTTTGAAATACCATTTAAAATACCGAGATGCAATGTCTTTTGGACGCCACACTTTAATTCACCTGTATTTCCAACAAAAGCTAAAAGGAGATTAACTACAATACATGATGTTTATCATCTTGCTCACCTAAAAAAATTTTCATTTTTAGAAAGAATGGTAATTCTCTGTCGTTTTTATTTTTCTTTTTGGAATAGTGATGAAATTATTACCGTTTCTAAGTTTTCAAGAGAGGAAATATTAAGGTTTTATAATCGCCCTCATAAAATTAGGACCATAGCAAACGGCTATCATCTATCGGACAGCAACGGAAATGCAAACTTTGACTTTTTCAATAAAGATTATATTCTTTTCGTGGGAAATGTAAAACCTCATAAAAATTTGAAAAACTTAATAAAAGCGTTTAACCGATTAGTTGATTATCCAAGGGGGAACTTCAAAAAAATATACCTGATAATCGTTGGGAAGAAGGATGGATTTTATAGCAGCGATGCTTTCAAAAAGGAAGAATTGGACAGAAGGATAAGATTTACGGGTGTTGTTACTGACGAAGAATTGTGTTCTATCTATAGAAATGCGAAGGTCTTTGTGTTCCCTTCAACTTATGAAGGTTTTGGACTACCTGTTTTGGAAGCATTTGAAAGCAGAACACCTGTGATTGCATCCAACGTAGCCTCCATACCTGAAGTGGCAGGAGACGGAGCCTTATATTTTGACCCCTTGGATTCAGAAGACATTTTTTTAAAATTAAAAATGGTTTTGTCTTCTAGTGAATTGCAAAAAGATTTGGTTAAAAGAGGTTTGAACGTATTAAAAGAGTTTTCTTGGGAGAGTTCTTTTAATAAGCATTTGGATGTTTTTTTAAAGAAGTGAAATCGTGAAATTCATTTTCAAGCTAAATAAAATTGCTTTGTCGCTGTTCCTTTTTCTCATAGTCGGCTTATTTTTTGATTTTAACTCTTTTGCAAATGAGAATACTTAGGTGGTTTTTCTTAAAAAATAATTTGGCCTTTTTTATTTATCTAGTGCTAACCCTTAGCATTGCCTCTGTATTATTTTCAATGGCCGTCTCCAGTTTACTCGGGATTCTGGCTTTTTTAGCCTTTCTTTTGTATTCATATAAGTATGGTGTTGTGACTTCGCAACGAAATAACTTCTTATTCATTCTACTTATATTTCCATTTATTCTGACATTAATCAATTTGTTATACACATCTTCCTGCGAAGACGCTCCATTAGATTTAATTTTAAAAGAAATAAATATTGTTTTATTTGCCACCCCTGTTTTTTTTATCCAAAGAATTTCAAAAAAGGAATTGAGCCTTTTACTTCATGTATTTTCATATTTCGTTCTGCTGGCTTTTTTATTGTCCTATATAAAAGGAATTAATTTGTATCTGGCTACGGGCCGGTTCATGTATTTTGGAGACCTTAAAGAAATAGCCTTGATACAACATAACTATTTATGTCTTTACGGTCTTTTTGCATGCGCTATCTGGTTGAAAGGGTTACTTAGTAAAAGGTCCGGTTTTTTAGGACTTTTTGTTTTAGTTAAGGTCGCTATTGTTATTAGCTTTATATTCTTTGTTTCCTCAAGAACAGCGATAATATTATCTTTTATTTTATTTATTGGGTTCGTCTTCTTTCTAGCTAAAGAAAGGACAGGAAAACTAAGAATGGCTTATGTTGTTTTATGCGCTATCTTTTTCTTTGGCATTTTAATTTTTCAATCTCCCAACACTATATTTAGATTTAAACGAGTTTTGGATGATAAGAATAATCCAAGAACAACAATATGGAGATGCTCAGTTATGCTAGTAGACGAAAATTCCACTTTTTTTTCGGGTATGGGTAGGAGTTGTATCCAAGAAAACCTGAATACCTGTATTTCATCTTTTTCAACTAGAAAAGATTGGCTTGGACTACATGCCCACAATCAAATTTTATTTTTTTTGCTCCGGTTTGGATACCTACAGACTTTTATACTGGTTATGATTTTGTTGTATTTTTTTTACCTAGCGATTCAGGAAAGGAGTTTTATCTTTTTAATCTTGGTTTCCACCATTTTAGTATTTGGATTGACGGAAATATACCTAACAAGGAGATTTGGCATTCTTTATTATTCATTTTTTTTAAGTACGTTTCTTAAGAATAAGAAAATATGAAAAAACTTTCAATTTTGATTGGGGGCTCCGGGTACATTGGACGAAATCTTCTGAGATATCTACTAAGACATGATTTTGCTGATAAGTACCTAGTTCTTGATATTGAGGAGCTGTCTGGTTTCAGAGAAGAACTTATAAACGGGATGGTTGATTTTCATAGAGTCGACGTAAGAGAAAAAATAGACTATAGCTTTGCTAATATCGACTTGGAAAATAGCTGGATTTTCAATTTTGCCGCGGTGCACAGAGAACCGGGCCATGAATATCGGGAGTATTTCGACACGAATGTCCCTGGTGCTAAAAACGTATGCCAATTTGCCAGTCGATTAGGAATCAGAAATATTCTTTTTACTAGTAGTATTGCCCCTTACGGAAAATCATTGGGTGAACGTTCTGAAAAATCCTTTTTGTACCCAGAAACTGCCTATGGAATCTCAAAAGCACTTGCAGAAGGAATCCATAAAGAGTGGTTAGCAGAAAATAATGAAAGAAGGCTGGTCATTGTAAGGCCCAGTGTGATTTTTGGCCCTAAAGACCCTGGAAATGTTTATAGAATGATAAAGGGCTTAAGGAACGGAACTTTTGTTTTGCCGAACGGTGGAAATATTATCAAAGGGTATGGATATATTTTCGGCTTGGTGGAAAGTATGCTTTTTGTAATAAAAAAAAGAGAAAGAATAATAATCTACAACTACGCTGAAAATCCTTTGGAACCTTTGAACCAGATGGTAGAAATAACCAAAAAAGAATTTGGCTATAAACGACCCACACTAAAGCTCTCAGTATCTTTGTTGGCTGTGATAGCCTTTTTTATCCAAAAAGGATTTAATATAATCGGAAAGAAATCGGACATTCATCCAGTACGCGTTAGAAAAGCAGGATTTCCAACGAATATTAAGCCGCAGTATTTGATTGACAATGGATTTGAATTTAAATATGATTTCCGAAATGCGATAAAGCATTGGAGAATGGTTTCACCAGAAGATTTTGAGTAAATGAAAGTAGCTATTGTTCATGAATGGTTGACAGTAATCGCAGGGTCAGAAAGCTGCTTCAAAGAATTTGCTCAAATATATCCACAGGCGGATATTTTTGTGTTGGTTTCTGATGAAAAAAGCGTTGTAAAATTGGGAATAGATCCAAAAAGGGTCAAGAACTCGTTTATTCAAAAACTACCGAAGGCCAGAACGAAATGGAAAACATATTTGCCCCTGTTTCCTTTTGCGGTGGAACAGTTTGATCTTTCAAGTTATGACCTGATTATTTCATCATCTCATGCAGTAGCTAAAGGGGTGATTACCAACGCCAACCAAGTACATATTTGTTACATTTATTCTCCAATACGGTATGCGTGGGATTTGTACCATCAGTATCTGAACGAATCTGGTTTGAATAAGGGCGTCAAAGGCCTGATAGCAAAAAGGATTTTACATTACATAAGGAGATGGGATCGCTCATCGGCAAACAATGTTGATGAATTTATTCCAATTTCCCAATACATAGAGCGGCGTGTTTGGAGAACTTATAGAAGAGAATCCTATAAAGTTATTTATCCACCGGTTCAGGTTGAAGAGTTCACTTTGAGGCAAGACAAAGAGGACTTTTATTTGACCGCATCTCGTCTGGTGCCTTACAAGAAAATAGATCTTATTGTAGACACGTTTGCTAAAATGCCGAATAAAAAACTAATTGTTATTGGCAATGGACCTGAAATGAACAAAATAAGGGAAAAGGCCAAAGACAATATAATTTTGATGGGCTACCAACCCTTTGAGGTTTTAAAGGACCATATGCAACGGGCAAAAGCATTCATATTTGCTGCAGAAGAAGATTTTGGAATTATTCCCATCGAAGCTCAGGCATGCGGAACACCCGTCTTAGCATATGGAAAAGGCGGCTCGCTGGAGACTGTGAACGGTAGATATGTAGAAGAGCCTATGGACGAAGGATTAACGGGTCTTTATTTTAAAGAACAATCAGTGGTTTCGTTGATGGAAACAATAACCTTTTTTGAAGAGAACGGTCATCTTTTTAATGCTAAAGCAATAAGGGAGTTCTCTTTAAGGTTCGACAGAAAAATCTTTGTGAATCAGATCAGACAGACCTTCACAGAAATCTTTGAAAAACATCATAAATGAAAAAAGCTATAATAACTGGTATAACGGGACAAGATGCGGCCTATCTAGCAGAACTATTGTTGGAAAAAGGATATGAGGTTTATGGAACCTATAGGCGCACAAGTTCCACAAATTTTTGGAGAATTGAAGAACTGCGAATTGAGAACCACCCGAATCTTCATTTGTTGGAATACGACTTAGTAGACCTATCTAGCGCATTTAGAATAATCAGTGATATAAGACCGCATGAAATATATAATTTGGCAGCACAAAGTTTTGTAGGCGTTTCTTTTTCTCAGCCAATAGCAACTGCCAATATTACTGGGATAGGCGCCATGAATCTGCTTGAGGGGATAAGGACCATTGATCCAAGCATCAAATTTTATCAGGCTTCAACATCCGAAATGTTTGGAAAAGTTAAAGCGATTCCTCAATCGGAAGAAACACCATTTCACCCAAGAAGCCCTTACGGGGTAGCTAAGGTTTTTGCCCACTGGGCAACCTTGAACTATCAAGAATCTTATAACTTATTTGCATCGAGTGGGATTTTATTTAACCATGAATCCCCACTTCGCGGTAAAGAGTTTGTTACTAGAAAAATAACCGATGCTGTCGCAAAAATATCTCTAGGATTGCAGGATGTTTTAGAGCTTGGAAATTTGGACGCTAAAAGGGACTGGGGTTTCGCTAAGGATTATGTGGAAGGGATGTATAAAATATTGCAGTCGGACAAGCCCGATGTTTATGTGCTTGCGACAGGAAGAACCGAAACTGTCAGGGATTTTGTAGATATGGCATTCAAGGCCATTGATATTAACATTCAATGGAGTGGCAAAGAAGAAAAGGAAACAGGAGTAGATAGAGAATCAGGAAAAATACTGGTACGAGTAAATCCGAAGTTTTATAGACCTGCAGAAGTCGATTTACTTATAGGAGATTCTCGGAAAGCTAAAGAGAATTTGGGATGGAAAGCTAAAACTACATTAGAAGAACTGTGTGAGATGATGGTAACTTCTGATATTGAAAGAAACAAAAATGGAAAATCCTACTAAAAATTCTGTTTTGATTACAGGTATTAATGGTTTCACAGGGAGACATCTGGAAACTTTGCTTGTCGCCAAAGGATTTAATGTTTACGGAACCACATTTTCCGAACCTCAAGAGATGAATCATCTCAAATGCGATATTTTAAATCTTGAGGAGTTAAAAAAAATAATCTTAACAATAAGACCGGATTATGTATTTCATTTGGCAGCAATTTCTTTTGTGGCTGCTGAGGATATTATAGAGATGTATAAAACCAATACGATTGGCACTCTAAATTTATTAGATGCGCTTTATACCCTTAATATATCACCAACAAAAATTGTCATTGCAAGTAGCGCCGCCGTTTACGGCAACGTCGGTTCGGTACTTTCAGAAGAGATGTGTCCAAAACCAGTAAATCATTACGGTAATAGTAAATTGGCAATGGAGAATATGGTCGTCTCTTATTTTGATAAGTTGAACATTATTGTTTCCAGACCTTTCAATTATACTGGGGTGGGACAAGAAGACAACTTTTTGATTCCTAAAATAGTACGTCATTTTAAAGAAAGAAGAAAAATAATAGAGCTTGGAAATATAGATACTTTCAGGGAATATAATGATGTTGGTTTTTTAGTGGATTGCTATGAAAAACTTATAAGGTCGGATTTTAAATCCGGTGTGGTAAACATAGCATCTGGAAAGACTTACAGTATCAAAAAAATTCTAGAGTTAATGAAAAATATTTCTTCACATAATATAGAGATTAAAATTAACGATCAATTTGTAAGAAAGAACGAAATAAAAGAATTGAAGGGCTCTTCGAAAAAGCTAACGAAATTGATTGGCAAACCGGATATAGAATTTTCACTGAGAAAAACTCTCAACGAAATGTATATTAGGTAAAAGTTAATGATTTTGAACCCCTAAAGGCCAGTATTCCTGAGACATGTTTTTTGATCAACATCGTTATTCAAACCTGATTACACCAATTTCCTTTGGAATAGATTTGGCCATTATAAACCTATTTGCGTTTTATATTCCAATTCAATTTGAAACACCTCTGTTGTTTTATGCATACATTTCTTTGGGATGGATAATAATATCGCTCAAAAACGAATTTTATAAGGTCTATCGTTATACCAAAGTAGTGTATCTGTTGAGATTATTGTTTACGCAGTTTGTATTCTTTTTTCTTATTCTATATGCTTTTATCGGATTTTTCAAGCAACCTATAATTAGTAGACTTGCTTTAGCTCAGTATTTCGGTTTGGTCTTGGCAATGGTTTCAGTGGTTAAATTCCTTAACTACATTCTTCTAATGCAATATAGAAATCGTGTTAAGGGTAATCTTAGGAATGTGGTGGTGGTTGGCGAAAACAAAAAAACGGACCAGCTTATTTCGGTATTTAATGAGCGAAGGGAATATGGATATAATTTTCTCAGACAGTTTTCAGTTAAGGATTCGGTTTTTGATTTAGAAAACTGTTTTGATTACATAATAAGTAATAGGGTGGATGAAATCTATTGTTCAATTTCAGAGCTGGAAAATAAGGATATAAACCAGTTCATCAATTTTGCGGATAATAATCTTATAACACTCAAGTTTATCCCGGATAACAAGAACATCTTTGCAAAAAAGTTAAAATTCGAATACTATGACTATATTCCAATCTTATCTTTAAGGGATATTCCTCTTCATAGTCCAATAAATTCGTTCTTAAAAAGGAGTTTTGACATTATTTTTTCATTGATCGTAATACTAGGACTTCTTTCTTGGCTGATACCCATTTTGGCAATATTAATAACCTTAGAATCGAAAGGGCCTGTCTTTTTTAGGCAAACGAGAAATGGTATTGATAATCGAGAGTTTTACTGCTATAAATTTCGTTCTATGGCACCAAATAAAGATGCGGATAAATATCAGGCAACCAAAAATGATATGCGGATAACAAAAATTGGGAAATTCCTTAGAGCAACAAGCATTGATGAGTTGCCCCAATTTTATAATGTTTTTTTTGGCACTATGTCAGTAGTTGGCCCTCGGCCACATATGGTCAAGCACACCAATGAGTATTCTGATAGAGTAGACAAATATATGGTACGTCACTTCGTGAAACCCGGCATTACTGGATTAGCACAAGTAAAGGGATATCGTGGTGAAATAGAAAATCAATTAGACATACAAAACAGGATTAAATTAGATATCTTCTATGTGGAAAATTGGTCTATGTTCTTAGATTTGAAAATCGTAGTTCAGACCGTATTGAACGCATTAAAAGGTGAAGCGAAGGCTTACTAGCTTATGAAAAAAACCCTAATCACTGGTGCAGCAGGATTTCTTGGCTCACACCTCTGTGACCGTTTTATTTCCGAAGGACATCACGTTATCGGAATGGACAATTTGATTACCGGTGATTTGAAGAATATTGAGCACTTGTTCCCATTAGAAAGGTTTGAGTTTCAAGAGCACGATGTGACGAAGTTTGTACGCATAAGCGGAGACTTAGACTATGTTCTACACTTCGCATCACCTGCCAGCCCCATCGATTATCTAAAAATTCCCATTCAAACATTAAAAGTAGGTTCGCTGGGCACTCTCAATCTTTTGGGGTTGGCAAAAAATAAGAATGCACGCATACTGGTGGCCTCTACATCAGAAGTGTATGGAGACCCTTTGGTACATCCCCAGAATGAGGAGTATTTTGGCAACGTTAGCCCTATTGGTCCCAGAGGGGTCTATGATGAGGCCAAGCGCTTTATGGAGTCGATCACAATGGCCTACCATCGCCATCATGGTTTGGATACCCGAATTGTGAGGATTTTTAACACTTATGGTTCCCGAATGCGGTTAAACGATGGCCGTGTGGTTCCCGCTTTTATCGGTCAGGCGCTTCGAGGTCAAGATTTGACCGTTTTTGGCGATGGTTCCCAAACGCGTTCGTTTACGTATATCGATGATCAAATCGAAGGTATTTACCGACTATTGATGAGTGATTATGTTGAACCTATCAATATTGGAAATCCAGATGAAACCACTATTTTGGAATTTGCGGAAGAAATCATCAAGCTTACGGGCACGGACCAAAAAATTGTATTTAAACCATTACCAAAAGACGACCCGCTACAGCGACAACCCGATATTTCTAGGGCCAAGGAAATACTGGACTGGGAACCGAAGGTCTCCAGGGCCGAGGGCTTAAAAAACGTGTATCAATATTTCAAATCGCTTTCGGAAGAGGAACTGTGGAAGGCACACCGTAATTTTTCCAACGGCAGCTAAGGAAGTTCTCTTCAAAGTGTATTTTTGACTAAAATACCTCAAATGAATATTCTTATCATCGGTTCTGGAGGGCGTGAGCACGCTATAGCACATAAAATCTCCCAAAGTCCTCGGTTAAATCGTCTTTTCGTGGCCCCAGGTAATGCCGGGACTGCTCGGATAGCCGCAAATATTGATTTGGGGGTCAACGATTTTGAGGGCATAAAATCATTGGTTCTCCGGGAGAAAATCAACTTGGTAGTAGTAGGGCCGGAAAACCCTCTCGTCGAAGGAATCTATGATTTTTTTCATAGTGACCCAGAGCTAAAAAACATCCAGGTAATCGGACCTCCGAAAGCTGCTGCTACCTTGGAAGGCAGTAAGGAATTTGCAAAAAAATTCATGTTAAGGCATGGCATTCCAACAGCAGCCTACCAAAGTTTTACGTCAGATAGATTGGAAGAGGGGTTCCAGTTTTTGGAAAGTTTGAATCCGCCTTATGTACTAAAGGCCGATGGTCTAGCTGCTGGAAAAGGGGTTTTAATTCTACACGACCTGGAAGAGGCCAAAAAGGAATTGAGGTCTATGTTACGGGATGCCAAATTTGGTATGGCAAGTAGAATAGTGGTAATTGAAGAGTTTTTGGATGGTATTGAACTGAGCTGTTTTGTGCTGACCGATGGGAAAAACTACAAAATACTGCCAACGGCCAAGGACTATAAGCGAATTGGAGAAGGGGATACAGGGCTCAACACCGGAGGAATGGGGGCGATATCACCTGTGCCTTTCGTAGATGAAGCTTTTATGCGAAAAATAGAGGAACAGATTGTACAACCTACCGTAGAAGGTCTCAAAAAAGAAAACTTGCCTTATATCGGTTTTATTTTTATCGGTCTGATTAAGGTGGGGGACCAGCCCAAGGTAATTGAATATAATGTCCGAATGGGTGATCCTGAAACTGAAGTTGTTTTCCCCAGAATACAAAACGATTTTGTTGAACTGCTAAAAGCTACTGCAGCAGGAAGATTGAATGAAATTGAACTTGAAATTGACAATAGAAGTGCCGCTACGGTAATGGCCGTCTCTGGAGGATACCCTGAAGCCTATAAAAAGGGTAAAGTGATTTCCGGGATAGAAAAGGTTAACAATGCCATAGTTTTTCATGCAGGCACCAAGTTGGACAACTCAACTGTAATAACCAATGGAGGACGGGTACTCGCAGTAACAGCGCTAGGAAATCATTTCGAAGAGGCTTTGAAAACAGCCTATCGGAATATTAAAAAGCTAGATTTTGATGGAATATACTATCGGAAAGATATAGGATTCGACCTATAAATACGAGTGTGAACTGATGCTTTTATCCTCTTCATCATTATCAGCGAAAATCTTAAGTTGCTTCATCCAATACAGCATCGCGATAAACCCGATTATGCTGAAAACCCAATTCATACTATTGGAAGACCACCAATTTTCCATGAACCGGAAAAAATCATAAGGTGCAAAAAGTATATTCACGAATAAGTCCTCTATACCATAAAAAAACTTGCTCATCTTGGCTATATTTACCTTGCAAAAATAGCAAAACCTGAAGATGATTTCAAGTTTTTTTAGCAAAACCAAACCCATTAATTATGTGGTCCTTTCAGCTTTTTTGGTTTTGTTTTTTGGGTTATATCTCATTTTTGGTCCCAATGTTGACAGGATAGGGCGCAACTATTTTTTGGATACGGTTACCTTGGGCGCACTTGTAATGCAACTGTTCGTAATCAATGAAATTATCCGCAAGGAGAAGGCAACGGATTTCAGTTCATACGCCATGTTGTTTTTTGTCCTGTTATTGATTGTCTTTCCAGAAAGCATGATGGATAGAAATGTAGTTTTCTGTACTTTTTTTATACTGCTGTCCCTATGGCGGTTATTGGCCATAAAATCCATCAAGAATGTGAAACACAAGATTTTCGATGCTACTCTATTTATCGGCATAGCCAGCCTATTTGTGGATTGGGCCCTGCTGTTTCTGTTACTTGTTTTTTTAGTGATTAACCTATATGACAGAAATACCCTGAAAAATTGGCTGGTGCCTTTTACCGCGATAAGCACTTTGGGCATTTTGCTTTTTACCGTGTTGAAGCTTTTCGATAAACTCCCCTTTCTACAGGACCACTACACGTTTAACATGGGTTCTTTTCAAAATGGGTTTTTCAGTTTCAAAATGATAAAAATTCTGGTATATGTTCTGTTTATTCTGGTTCTGAACGTATTGGTTTTTTTAAAGCTGCGGAAAAAAGGAAGCGGGAAATTGCTGACCTTAAGAATTCTTTCTTTCGCTTTCGTATTGTCCCTCGTGGCAAGCTTTCTTAGTTTCAACAGGGCAGACTTGATTATATTGGGAATTTTTCCCGCATCGGTTTTTATGACCAACTATTTGGAAACCTTCAAACAAAACCGATATAAAGAAGTTGCCATTGTCTTGTTGCTTTTTCTCCCATTTTTTGTTCTGGCCGTTCAGATGAGTTCATAGATTTTAAACCAATATCTTTGCGAAAATGAAATCGGGTATGCTTTTCACTACATTGGCCCTTAAAATCTTCGAAGAAAGTATCATTAGATACCACATTAAAGACGATGTCTATCAAGACTTCAAAAATCCCTATCCCAAGGATAAGGTCGAGCATTTACTGTATCGAAAAAATTGGATAGACACGGTACAATGGCACTATGAGGATATTATAAGAGATCCCAGTATAGCTCCAGTAGATGCTCTAGATCTGAAACGAAAAATTGATGCCAGTAATCAGGACCGCACAGACTTGGTAGAATATATAGACGGTTATTTTCTAAACAAATACCAATCGGTAGAAGTTTTGCAAAATGCTACGATAAACACAGAAAGTCCGGCTTGGGCCATAGATAGGCTTTCCATTTTGGCATTGAAGATTTATCATATGGAGGAAGAGGTAAATCGCGACGACGCCTCTAAGGAACATATTGCGAAGTGTGATGAAAAACTTGGTGTTCTTTTAGAACAACGAAAAGACTTATCCATCGCAATTGACCAATTGTTGGCTGACATTGAGTCTGGAAAAAAATACATGAAGGTCTACAAACAAATGAAGATGTACAATGATGACGAATTAAATCCAATCCTACGTGGACAAAAAGGATAAGCCTGTCCACATACTCGTTATTCGTTTGTCGGCCTTGGGTGATGTCGCCATGACGGTCCCCGTACTTCAAGCGCTCCATCTAAAATATCCGGATATCCGTACTACCATACTTACCAAGAAGGCGTTCGCACCCATTTTTGCAGAAGTTGAAAAAGTTGAGGTAATTGTAGCTAAGGTAAAAAGGGAACACAAAGGATTTCAAGGGCTCTGGCGCTTGTATAGGGAACTCAAGAAAAGGGAAATTGATGCAGTTGCCGACCTGCACAATGTGCTTCGCAGTAAAATCTTAAAAAAATATTTTAGCCTATCCCGGACACCTTTCTTTCAAATCGATAAAGGCAGAAAAGAAAAAAAGGCCTTGACCCGGACCAATAACAAAGATTTCAAACAACTGAAAACAACACATGAACGCTACGCTGAAGTGTTCCACGCCTTGGGATTTCCTTTAGATTTGGGCGCGGCTACTCCTTTACAACGGCAACCGTTGTCAAAAGAAATCTTGAATTTGATTGGGCAAAATACCCAAAAATGGATCGGAATAGCACCTTTTGCGGCACATAAGGGGAAAATGTATCCCTTGGAAAGAATGGAGGAGGTAATCCAAAACCTAAACGATACCGAAAAGTATAAAATATTGCTCTATGGGGGCGGAGAAAGGGAATCAAAATACCTTGAAAACCTTTCAAGGCATTACGCCAACACTTTGAACCTTGCTGGAAAATTAGCTCTGAAAGACGAACTCAAGGTGATTTCCAACTTGGATGTCATGGTTTCTATGGATAGTGGCAACGCCCATCTTGCGGCAAATTACGGCATTCCGGTGGTTACTCTGTGGGGGGTTACCCATCCCTATGCAGGGTTTTACCCATTTGGTCAGCCTTTGGGAAATGCGTTGCTACCCAATAGGGACCGATACCCGCTTATTCCCACATCCATTTATGGAAACAAAGTACCACCAGGATATGAAAAGGTAATGGAGACCATTACCCCTCAGAGCGTTGTGGAAAAAATCCACAAAGTTTTGGCAAATTGATCAAATAAACTCGGGCTGGGGTTTCAAGGAAGCAAAATAGTGCTTCAGTTGCTGTAGGTATAGATATTTGGACTGTCTTGAATTTCCATCTGACATTAGGGTTCGAACTCCTAAAAAGGAAGCAATAATATAAGCGGCAACACCCTCACAATCTAAATGTCTGGCAATATGACCGTCTGTTTTGCCCTTTTTTAGTAGAGAAACAAGATTTACTTCCCACATTTGAACAATATCCCGAAGGTATCTGCTGATTTCTTCATTGCGCTTCCCGAACTCCGTTAAAAAGTCAGCCAACATAAATCCGTAGACCATTTCATTGCTTTTATTGGGTTCCAAGGCTTTTTCAATACTATCCCAAATAATGGGAAGAGGATTCTCTTGCGTATTCAAGGGCTCTATCAAAAGCGCATACACTTTTTGGACCACAAGATTTTGTACGATGTGTATAAAGAAATCCTCCTTGGATTTAAAATGATGGTAAAAGGCCCCTTTGGAGAGTTTCAGTTCTGTTAAGATATCGTTCAGATTGGTCTGGTAGTAACCTTTTTTGGAGAAAATATCCAGGCCCTTATAGCAAAGTCGATTTATGGTCACGCGAGATTTGAGGTTCTTTTCCATACGATTTGGGTTTAGGTTTGTAGAGACCGTTAAGTCTGTTACAAAGTTCTCGCGGACGAACACGGTTCTCAAGAATCAAGGATAAATCCCCTGGAAAAATCGGTAAAAAGTGAAAAATTGGTTGAAAATCGGGATGTGAAAAAAGGAAACCAACCCACAGGTCGGTTCAAAGGGATGATTTAGGGGATAAGATGAAAAATGGATGTTGTTGTTTCGCCAAAAATTTCGGAATTTGAGACATCCCTGCTGATAAAAGTGACATTTAGGACGAAAGCCAATTATTCAGTACACATTTTTAAACCTAAAAACAAACAAACAATGAGAACAACAACCTTTTTGACTTTTGTGGGCGACCAGTGCGGGAAAGCCAAAGAAGCCCTGGATTTCTACACTTCTCTTTTTCCCAATTCTGAGGTGAAAAGCCTGGTCCATTACGCCCAAGGCGAAGCAGGTGGAACCCCAGAGCTGATTAAGTATGGAGTGTTTACCTTAAATGGTACAGAGTATAGAGTATCTGAAAGTAATTATGATCATAAGTGGTCTTTTACACCAGGAGTTTCCCTATTTGTGGATAGTGATTCCGAAATGGAAGTAGAAAATCTCTTTGAAAAACTCGTGGCCCATGGCGGCATGGTCCTGATGCCTTTGGACAATTATAAAGCTGGAGATTATGGTTTTGGCAAAAAGTTTGGATGGGTTCAAGACAAATATGGTATCTCATGGCAGGTGAACCTTACCGAATAAAAGGGAAGAACGTTACGCATTAACCGTCTTTAGGATAGCGTGATAGAAATTAGGTTACTTGACCTAGTGAATCAAAGACTACTTTTACATTGAAATCCCGAACATAAAACAAATCGTTTTGCAAACTTCAGAACAAAAGGTATCAAGTGTACAAAATAGGATCCCGGTGGTCATTTTGAACGGGTTTTTAGGTTCGGGAAAAACGACGCTTTTTAGAAACCTTCTGAACCAGTCCAAAAAGAGGGGCGTTTTGACCTGTGCCGTGGTGAACGATATGAGCGAGCTGGATGTGGATGGCGAACTGATTGCCAGCATTGATTTTGTTGAAAGTAACGATTCCATGTTTCAGTCGATACACTCCTGTGTCCTGAGCAGTAAAATGGGTATTGAAAAGCTGGACGTGGCGCTCAATATCCTCTTGACCGATAAAAAAGCGGATTTGATCATCATTGAAACCTCGGGGAGTTGCCACCCTATGCCTTTGATTGAGTTTTTCAAATCGCAGGCCCACTTAAAACTTACCGGAGTATTGGTGTTGGTGGACAGTTTACTACTGGCACATGATTATGAGTATGGAGAACAGCTAGTTCCACTAATGCAGCAGAATCTTGAACGTCAACAACGGGATATGGTCAGTCTTTTGGTAGAACAGATTATGTTTTGCAGTCACCTAATTTTAACCAAGGGCGACCGTATTGAGAAGGAAAAGCTCTCGAAAATCGCACAAGCGATACATCCCATCAACCCTTTTGTTACTATTCTTTCCGTGTTGTTGGGGCAACTGCCTTTGGACCAAGTATTGGAAATGCCAGAGTATGACTTTCACCGTGTGGCCAAGTTGACGGATGAACTGAAACCCGTGCTTGAATCAGAGTCTTTCGGTGACCGTCCCTATAATATGGCGACCCGGGTGATTAAAGATGACCGCCCGTTTCATCCAAATCGGCTTTGGGAAGTATGCCATCAGTATTTGGACCAGCGTATTTACCGAAGCAAAGGTTTTTTTTGGCTTTCCAGCCGAGATAAAATGTCACTACTTTGGAACCAAGCAGCAGGAAGCATCAGTTTGGAACTTATTGGATATTGGCGTGTTGGACTTCTTGAGGAAGACGACAACGGTCTTAATGAGATGGAAGTTGAACTGCTCAAAAAGCGACTGGAAAAAGAGCCTGGAAGGTTTGGGGACCGACACTGTCACCTCACGGTCATTGGGGACAAAAATCAAGTTGACCGCTTTACTGAAGCTCTGAAAACATGTTTTCTGACGGAGGAAGAACTAGAACATTGGCAGTTTGGCGGAGCGTTCGAAGACCCTTGGCCCAAAAACATCGTTAAAGTAGGGGATTGAAACTTTTTTCCTCAATTGATAAAATCTAAATGCAACTCAGTTGCATTTAGAAGGGTTAAGCATTACATTTGCCAACTGAGGTGCTCAGGAACAATTGGGAAATATGACAGTGAACAATGTAATCGTAGTTGGCGCAGGTCCTGCAGGGATTGGAATTGCCTCGCTCTTAAGACAATCCGGCATGGATTACCTTGTTTTGGACAAAAAAGAAATTGGGGCCTCGTTCCAGGAATGGCCAAAAAACATGGAAATGATAACCCCATCATTTCCTAGCAACGCCTTTGGCCAAATCGATTTGAATTCCATTTGTGAGGCCACCTCACCAGCCTTTTCCTTTAACAAAGAACACCTAGTAGGTCAAGAATATGCTGAATATCTCACGGGGGTAGCGGAACATTTTCAACTCAATGTGCAGAGCCATACTGAAGTAAAAAGGGTTTTTGAACACCTTAGAGGTTGGGTGTTGGAAACCAATCAAGGCCGCTACTTCTGTGAATATTTGATTTGGGCGGCGGGAGAATTTCAAAATCCCCAGATGAAAATCGTTTCAGGTACAGCCCACTGCATCCATAGTTCATTGATAAAAGACCCTTCTAGTTTACAAGGGAATGCTTTTGTGGTGATAGGTGGGTACGAAAGTGGTGTTCAAATGGCTTTCGACCTCATCCAAAGCAACAAAAAAGTAACCCTCATCAATCCACAAGAAATAGATGATATGACCACTAGCGACCCCTCTAGGGTATTATCTCCATTTACCTACGTGAACAAGTACAGCAAGATAAAAGACTCGCCCCAATACACTGAAATCTTGGGTGAAGTAAATGAGGTCCTAAGAAAAGAAAAGGGATATCAACTTCGATTAAAAGATGAAACCTTGGTCGACACGGAAGAAAAACCAATATGTGCAACAGGTTTTGATTTGGTCAAAGGGCCCATTGAAGAATTTATTATATACCGTGAAGATGGAAGCCCACGGTTACGGGAGGAAACCGATGAGTTTTTTGGATTGGAGAACATGTATCTTTCTGGACCTTCCGTGCGGCATGACAACCACATCTTCTGTTTTATCTACAAGTTCAGGCAACGTTTTGGGGTCATCGTTGAAGACATTCTGAAAAAAGAAGGGTACGATGAAGAGTTTATTGCTGGTCTGGTAAAAAATTGGTCCGTGAACGGGATGTATCTCTCTGATTTGAGCTGCTGCGGGGATGAATGTGTCTGTTAGTCTTGCAGTATGAAAGAAAATAGGATACTTAGCCTGGAGCAATTACATCTTGTGGCCGGGTTTTCATTGGTAATTTCCGGCATATTAGCCTACTTCTCGGACGGTCTTGAAATGGCCCTGTCCTGGGCCATTTTTGGGGCCATGTACATTTCAATGTCCGATGTTGGCGAAGACGAAATGAGCAAGGAAAAACGAAACGGTTCCAGCCATGGCATCCGACGTCTGTTCGGGTACTTTGGGGCAACCTTTAGCGTGATTTTGGTGTTTCTTTATCTTCACAAGATGATACTGTGAATTACGTTTTTGTCCTTTTGAATATTTCCGTAGCGCTTCTCATAAAGGAAATGAGCGCGCTTCGGTTTTGCTAAAAAATCTCGAACTTCACTCCTAATTTGACTTTGGTCATGGCAAATTCCTTGTGTTTTTGGACAATTCGGTTATTTTAGGGGTAATTGCTGGGATAGGAACGCTACAGGGGTTTTTGTTCGCCCTTTTGCTCCTGGCCAAAAAAGGGAGACAACGTCCAGATCGTGTCTTGTTTACTTGGTTTTTGGTGTTCTCACTCCACCTTCTGGCCGCTATGGGCAAGTATCTGTACCCAGGCCTTTTTCCGTTTCCTATATTGATAATGACCCTTGGGTTTCTGCATGGCCCCTTCTTTCTGCTGTACTATGCAGCCTTGGTGAATAGAAAATGGCACTTACGCGATAGCATACACTTTCTTCCTTTTCTGGTTTTCGGCGTTCTCTGCTTTTACTATAGTCCTAATTTTCCTCCATCTTGGGACCTCGTAATCTTATTTCCAAAAATAGCATCGCTAATGGTCTATCCCTCCCTTGTTTTGTACTTGAGCAATCAACGCAAAGAGTGCCTAAGGCAAGATTATGCAGGCAATTTGGTGTTGGCACTCGGCTGGATTCGAATTATAGCCTTTCTATTCTTGATCAGTATTGGGGTAGGCATTTTGCGGATGACTGTGGAGCTATCGGTCGGAGTACGCTACTTTGAACTTTGGGATATTATTCGATACGTAGTGCTTCTGACGGCAATTGGATATTTTGGATTGCGATATGGGATGGTTTATGCTCCAGAGCTGGCTTATGTTCCTAAAGCGCAAAGCAACTATAAATATAGCCCGTTAAAAAAAAATGAGATTGAACGTTACGCGGCCACCATCACTGATTTTTTGGATACCAACGAGGCTTATCTGGATGCGGACTTTTCCTTATCCATGCTTTCTAATTCCGTGAACATTCCAAAACATCACCTTTCCCAAATAATCAATGCCGAAATGAACACCTCCTTTTATTCCTTGATTAATTCCAAAAGGGTGGCACATGCCATTCAGAAATTAAAAGTATCAGACAAAGCGAATTATACCCTTGAAGCTATTGGGTACGAATCCGGTTTCAATTCAAAATCAGCCTTCTTCCATAATTTTAAAAAAGTGACGGGTAAAACTCCGAAACAGTTCCTTAAGGAAATAGGTAGTTCTTAATTAAGCTTTACCTAAATCCATTTTTGTCTGGGTTTCTTCGTAACCAATACATAATTCGCTAATAGGATGGATAAACGCAGTTTTTTGAAAACATCGGCCCTGGGGGCCACATCGGTTGTGGTAAGCCCCTTTGAGGCAATAAACGTAGGATTAGCCCGTACCAGCAATGGAAAAAAAGCACTGATGCTGGGAGGACGAGGCTTTATTGGCCCCTCTATCGTAAAGGCGCTTATGGGGGCAGGCTATGAGGTAACCCTTTTGAATAGGGGCAAAACCAACCCAGGGCTTTTTTCGGATTTGCCCGTAATCATTTGCGATCGAGAACGGGAAAACAAAGCGGGCCTTAAGGCAATCAACAAGAAACACAAAGAAACCTACTGGGACGTTGTGGTCGATACTTGGCAAAAATCTCCAAAGGCGGTGGCTGACTTTTTGGAAGAATTCAAAGAAAATATAGGCCACTACCACTATATCTCCACTATTTCGGTCTATGATAAATGGGACAAAAAATACATTGTGGAAAGTGAACCCTTAAATCCGCTTCCGGCTGCACCCAAGACGATAGGTGAAGAATTTCGATATGCCATTCGAAAAACTTTCGCCGAAGAGGCGATCAGAAAAAATACCGAAAGGTATACAATTTATAGATCTTTGGGTATGAAAGATTTTCGTACAACGCGTCCAATGGACCCGGATGCGCAACCTTATTGGGCTGTGCGGTTCAATCGAGGTGGGGAAATATTGGTGCCCAAAATAGATGACCATCACATTCAATTTACCGATGTGCAAAGCATGGTGCAGTTTGTGCTGCGGTGTTCGGAAAATAAAACCTACGGCGAGTTTAATGTGGCGCATCCTTCCATCGCGTTCAAGGACTACCTTTCATGCTTGTCCTATGTTACGCAAAAACCAGAAAAACTGCATTGGATCGACGGGGACTTTCTAAAAAATGAAGGCCTGCTTCCGTACAGAATTGTACCCTTCTGGAGAGAAAAACCCATAGGGTTTTATTACTTCAATGTACAAAAAGCCCTTTCGGCCGGTTTGGTGAACCGTCCTGTCACCCAAATGTTGGCCGACCAGTTGGCAGGTTACAATAGCAGATTTCCAAAAGACGATGTTCGCTTTGGAACCATTGTGGGCGACAAAACCATTAAATATTTTTCCATGGAAAAGGAAGAAGAAGTAATACGCAAGTGGCTGGCCCAAGGATAACCCCTTGTCGTTTTGACCGTTTCCTTCGAACTAGGTTAAGGAGGCCTGTTGAGAAATAGTATGATTTGGAAACTTTAAATTCTAATTTTAAAACCAAATCTTATTTGAATCCCTAGCTCACGCGAGTTTGTAACTTGAGTAAGCCCAATCTGTACTGTCAAAAATAATTTGTTAAAACCGCTCCAAACGAAAGGGTTTCATCGGGATTAGGGGCTTTTCGTTGGTGATGATCTCGCATAAGAGCTTTCCGGTTATCGCACCTAAACTTAGGCCCATCATGCCGTGTCCCGTTCCCACAAAAAGATTGGAAAAGCTCTGGGATGGACCAATATAGGGCATGCCATCTGGGGTGCAGGGACGATACCCTTGCCAAATAGGGGTCTCTTGATCAAAAGGGACTGTTAGATTTTTATAGTATTTGGGTACGCTTTCTAAAATGCCCCTTATGCGTTGTTGGTCAATTTTTTTGGAGAGACCGCTTATTTCCAAAGTGCCGCCAATACGCAAATTTTGCCCCATAGGAGTTACCGCTACCTTGGCTTCAGACAAAAGGGTTGGGATGCGGGGACGCAAAACCGGATTTTTGAGGGTAATGCTATAGCCTTTTCCATCTTGCACATGAAGTTTTACACCGGCTTTTTTCAGCAAAAGCCCTGACCAACTTCCCGTGGTCAAAAGCACCTTTTTAACGGAAAGCACTTCGTTTTTGTCCGTGACCAAAGCCTCAATTTTTGAAGCCCTGCATTTAAAATCGACCACAGCGGTATTTGGCAAAAAAGTGACCCCAGAGTGTTTCAACTGCGCCTTTAGCTGCACCATCAATTGGTTGGGATAAAGATGCGCATCTCCTGGAAAGTAGAGACCGCCCAAGACCTCCAAATCCATTTCGGGTTCTAGTTTTTTTAGGCCGTTTGCATCCAAAATTTCCGCAGTTACGCCTAGCTTGTGGGCCTTTTCGGCGAGTTTTTCCTCCTCCTCCGCTTGCTTTTGGGTTTGGTACAGCATCAAGAGGCCTTTTTCTTGAAACCCAAAAGCAAAACCCGCTTCGCTGGCCATTTCCCTATACAAAGCCTTGCTTTTTTCGTTCAATTCATACAAAACGGGAATGGACCGCGCGACGTGCTGGGCATTTGCGGATTGGAAAAAATGCCACAACCACTGCACCAAATCCAGATTCAACCGGGGCTTAATGTAAAAAGGGCTTTTGTTGTTGAGCATCCACTTTAAGCCCTGGGAAATCACTCCAGGTGCGGCCATCGGGACAAAATGGCTTGGGACAATCATTCCTGCGTTTCCGAAGGAGGTCCCGTCCGTAATGTCTTTCGCATCAATCAGTGTCACCCGAAAGCCCGCTTTTTTGAGATACCAAGCCGTACAAAGACCGACAATGCCCGCTCCTACGATATGGATGGTATTACTTTTCATAGCACTTGAAATCCAAAGGCATAGGGGTCGTCTTCATCGTCGATTATGATGGTATTGTAGCCGGTAATTTTTGCCCAACCCTCAATGCTGGGAACTATAGCCTTAAAATCACCTACCTGGGTCACCGCCTCCACGCGTCCCACAAATTGGGAACCGATATAGCTTTCATGCACAAAACGGTCCCCCACCTTGAGGTTTCCTTGGCTAAAGCGTTGGGCCATTCGCGCTGAGGTACCCGTTCCGCAGGGCGAACGGTCAATGGCCTTATCCCCATAAAAAACAGCATTGCGGGCATCGGCCTCTTCTGAAAGTGGATTTCCGGTCCACAATATATGCGACAGGCCCTTGATGTCCGAAGAAGTGGGATGTTGAAATTCATATCGTTCGTTCAATCGGCGGCGCAAGCCTCTGCTCCAACCGATCAATTGGTCTGCATTGTGATTTTGAATGTCCTGAAAATTGGCTTGGGGGTCCACAATAGCATAAAAATTACCTCCATAGGCCACATCAACCACCAGCTCCCCCAAATCCGGGCATGCCACGGTCAGGGCCTCTTTATACAGAAAGGATGGCACATTGGTCAACCGGACCGACTTGACCTTGGCCCCTTCTTTTTGATAGCTGACTTTCACTACGCCCGCTGGGGTTTCCAAGCGCAATTGCCCTTCAGTTTTAGGCTGTACCAAACCTTCTTCCAAGATGATAGTCACCGTGCCAATGGTTCCGTGACCGCACATGGGCAAACATCCGCTGGTCTCAATAAACAATACCCCAATATCATTCTTAGGGTCTGAGGGTGGGTACAAAATGGATCCCGACATCATGTCGTGTCCACGGGGCTCAAACATCAACCCTTTTCTGATCCAGTCATATTCCTTCAGGAAATGCAAGCGTTTTTCCATCATGCTTTTCCCTTTCAAATCTGGACCACCCTCCGCTACCAAACGAACCGGGTTTCCACAAGTATGGGCATCGATACAGGAAAAGGTTTTTCTCATGCTTTGGTGTTTTCGCCGTTTACGGTTCTCCAAATCTGTAAGGGGTTGCCCCGTTTCAACGCATCGGGCAAAAGCGAATCTGGCATATTTTGAAAGGTCACAGGCCTCACAAAACGTTGTATGGCACCGGTACCTACAGAGGTGTAGCGACCGTTCGATGTTGCAGGAAAGGGTCCGCCGTGATGCATGGCATGGCACACTTCCACTCCAGTTGGCACACCGTTGAAAATGACCCGGCCTACTTTTTGGGTCAACATATCCACCAAATCCGAAGAACGCTCCAATTCCGCATTTGTAGCCATCACAGTAGCCGTTAGCTGACCTTGAAGATTGTGGGCCACCATTCTCATTTCCCTTTCATCTTCACACAGGACGGCCAGGGTAAAAGGGCCGAACACTTCTTCCTGCAAGGGGGTATGCGCTAGAAAATGTGCAGCGGAAACGGTGGCCAAGGTCGGTGAGCCCTTCCAGGCATCCTGATCATTTTGGCTTTCAAAAAGTACGGACACCCCTTTGGTTTGGGCACACCGGATTTTTCCTTGCTGATACGCCTGGTGAATGCCTTCGTTCAGCATAATTTCCGAAGGGAGCTGGGAAAATGCCAATTTTAAATTTTCTAAAAACGGAACGGTGGCATCGGTTTGGGGCAGTACCAAAATACCAGGGTTGGTACAAAACTGTCCGGCCCCCAAATTGACCGAATTCGCAATGGTAGTGGCCAAGGTTTCATCATCGGATTTTAGCTTTTCCCCTAAAATGAAAATAGGATTGTTGCTGCCCATCTCTGCATACACAGAAATGGGTTCAGGACGACAGTTCGCTAAATCGAACAAAGCCTTACCCCCCTTAAAGGAACCGGTAAACCCAACAGCTTTTACCAAAGGATGTTGAACCAACTGCTGCCCGGTCGCAACACCTCCATTTAGGGTCGCAAAAACACCTTGAGGCAAATTGCATTGAACAACTGCTGCGGAAATGGCCTTAGCGACCAGGGCATTGGTGCCCAAGTGCGAAGGATGTGCTTTCACGATTACGGGACAACCTGCGGCCAAGGCCGAGGCGGTATCCCCTCCCGCCGTAGAAAATGCCAAGGGAAAATTACTGGCCGTAAAAACGGCTACGGGCCCCAAGGCCACGGAAACCTTGCGAATGTCCACTCGGGGCATGGGCTGGCGGTCGGGAAGGGCTTCGTCAATGACCGCATGCACCCAACTGCCCTCCGCTACCAAATCGGCAAAAAGGCGAAGTTGATTGCAGGTCCGCCCTCTTTCGCCTTTGATTCTTCCTTCCGGCAATCCAGATTCTGCCATGGCACGATGCACCAAAGTGTCGCCCAAAGCTTCAATTTCATCAGCTATGGTTCGTAGAAAAACGGCCTTATCCTTTCCCGAAAGGTTTTTGTAGGTCTTCCAGGCTTCATGGGCCGCAGAAACGACGGCATCTATTTCTGCTTCGGTAGCTATTGGAAATTCTCCCGATAAGGTCTGCTGGGTAGCCGGATTCACGGATTGCAAGAGGGTGGTTCCCTGTTTATTTTTTAATTCGGACATGAAATGGTTTTTAGGTTAGGTGAACTAGGCAATGGCTATGCTCAGATAATCGGGCAATTGGGGGCGTGAGGCAATTCCCTTTTCCAGAATGGCAATAACACGTTCTCTTTCCGCTCCGGCAAGGACGTGACGGGGCGGGCGGACGTGTTCCGTTCCTATGCCGGTCATCACTTCGGCCAATTTGATATTTTGTACCAACTGCGGGCTGATATCCAGTTCTAAAATGGGCAAAAACCAGCGGTAAATGGCCAAAGCTTCGTTTACTCTTCCGGCTTGTACCAATCGGTATATTGCCACGGTTTCCGCAGGGAAGGCATCTACCAGGCCAGCGACCCAACCGTCCGCGCCCATGAGCAATTCTTCCATGGCCAAGGTATCTACCCCACAAAGGATTTTGAAACGGTCGCCAAATTGGTTTCTCATCCGGGTCACATTGGAAATATCCCGCGTACTCTCTTTAACGGCCTGAATGTTTTCCAAAGGGAGCAACTGTTCAAAGATATCGAGGGTGATCTCAATCTTATAATCCACGGGATTGTTGTACAATAGAATAGGTAGGGAAGTGCTGCCTGCAATCGCCTTAAAATAATTCGCCACCTCCTGATCGGTAGGTTTGTACATCATGGGCGGCAGTACCATGAGCCCGTGCACCCCAAGAGCCTCTGCTTTTTTTACCAAATCGATGGCGGTACGGGTAGCCCCTTCAGCAATGTTTAGAATAACATCAATTCGGTCCCCAAAGTTTTCCAAGCTGGCCTTTGCCAATATCAGGCGTTCTTCATGGGTAATCGTGCTGCTTTCCCCCAGCGAGCCACCAATAATGATCCCATCAATACCAGCGTCGACCTGAAATCCAATGTTTTTTAAAAAAGCGGGAAGGTCCAGCTCACCATCCGCCGTAAATTTTGTGGTTACTGCGGGATAAATCCCTGTCCAATGTACTTTTCGCATGAATTTATTTTTTGCAAATGTAAGAGGCTCAATGGGATGTATTTCTTCCTGAAACATGCCCAATGTTTTTTCAAGATAGGGCAGAACAAAAAGATAACAAAGATTAAAATGTAAATGGGTGATATGCGTGCTAAGCAATCCTAGACCATATCAGTATGATTATCATTTTTAACGAAAATTCCCGAACTTCACTACAAACGTAACAACCAAACGGCGGAACTTGAAGATCAGTTTAAACCTTGAACGGGATTTGAAAGAAGAATTTCGGAGCATCATTGATTCGGATGCCTTCCTTCCTGCATCGGGTTATGCGATGGACAAGATCAAGCGGGTACAATTTCCCGACCAAACCGTGCTATACTATTTTGCCCCGGTAGAACATAGAATTCCCATACACATGACAAGCACTAACGCAAAGGATAGTGAGTGGTACTTGATCCATATGAATATTGGGGGGGACATGCATTTAAAACAAATGGAAAGCCGACCGGCCGACCATCATCGGTTCGTTCCGTCAGGGGTTCTGCTCTATTGCCCGGGCATTGTGGTAAAAACCAATTTTCCCGAAGGGCACCGCTCCGAACTGGCCACCATTCGTGTTCCAAAACAATTTATTGACAGTTACTATGACCGTTCCTTTATCCAGGACGGACAACTTCTGGTATACGAGGATTTGGACTACGACATCCAAAAGCGAATACGGAGCGCTATAAAGGCGATGGACAACAAATTGAAATGTCATGCCATTGTACTGGAAATTATAGAACATCTTTTTCGTAATATCAAATCCAGCGCTTCCCGGTCCAAAGTGCTGGCACTCCACAACGATGACATCCAGAATCTTTTGACTGCTGCGGAGTTTTTAAAGAACCCCCTCTCCCAAACCATTCCTTCTATTGGGGAACTTGCCAAAATTGCAAAAATGAGCCCTTCAAAGTTTAAGGCATCTTTCAAACAGTTTTTTGGGCGGGCACCCTACCAATTTCACTTCAACATTAAAATGGAGTACGCCCGAAACGAGTTGAAAAAAGGCAGGAAAACCCCTGTGCAATTGAGTCACGAACTGGAATATTCCCATCCGTCCAATTTTAGTTCGGCCTACAAAAACTACTTCAGTGTGGTACCTTCTTCGGATTATATGCGAGGCTGAATTAGCTTTCAGCACTACAATCTTGGCTTTTCGCACTACTGGAGAAGGGGAAATTGCGCTAAACTTGTATCGTACAATTCAACCATCAATAACCAATAAAAAAACGACATGAAACTAGCACGATTATTTTGGTCCATCGGTTCTTTGACCCTCAATATTGTTATCGGAATCTACATTTATTTAATGAGCAGTGCTCCGGTGGACCGAGCAGCACGTTATCAATACATAAACGACAACTGGGGTATGTATGGCGGGCATTGGAAAGTAGAATTTCTTATTATGACGCTTATCACGGTTGGAGCATTTTACTTTGCGCTTAGAACCCTAAAAATGAGTTGGGCCATAGTATCCGTAGGGCAGTTTATCTTGTTATTGACCTACCCATTTATGCTTGGTGGGTATAGAAACACCCCACTTGAGGTTGCCGAAATGGCCAATGAGATGGCCAATACCGTCTTCATTTTTGGAAATGTGGTGCTGTTTGCAGGGCTGTTTCTAGTCTATCTAAAGGACACATATCTTAAACCTTGGCTAAAAACCGTGGCATTCTCAATTTCTGCATTCATGACCCTGGTTTTCGTGATTATTTTTGCTGGCTTTGTTACTTGGGGCCAAGCTCTGGTACTTGCGCCTTTGGCCAATGTCATGTATTTGATAAATGCCTACTACGGAACCAAGATGACCTGGGAACCGCAAGAAAGTGTTCCAGCTTAAAAAAGCCGCTTTTCTTTTTAAGGAGCCCGTCATTTCTAGTATTTCCGAAGTGCTCTGCGCGAAGGGAATGCCCGCCTTACCGTGAAGGCAGGTATCGAGAAATCAAATAAAGACTACCAATATGTTCTAAATTCCCGAAATTCACTTGTGGAAAATGCAGCTCTAACGTAATCTTTGCCAGAATTTGGAAGTTTTATGAAACTCAACAGCATTAAATCATTTAATGAATACACTAAAATCAGGCCGCCCAAAAACGCCTTGATTGATATTGGAGAGTATCCAAAAGGGCACTTATTGGCTTCACCTCCGGTTTACCCGAACTTTTATCGTATTTCCATCAAGTATGGGTTGGAAGATGAGAGAGAGAAAGGCTTCATGTACTTTTCAAGCCCAAACCAACCTATCGAGTGGAAAACGGATACACCTTGGAAGGGCTATTTTATCAATATTTCCGCTGATTTAATTTCAAACAACCAACACCTCGAATATTCTTTCTTGAACTACGGGCTTCATGAACCTTTATACTTAAAAAAGGAAGAAGAAATCATTATCACCCAACAATACAAAGCCGCCTTGGAAGAGTACAGCAAAGCTGAGTTTTCTAAAGACTTGGTGCTGGCCTATTGCAATCTTATTTTCGCCCATGTTGCTCAGTTCTACAAAAGACAATTTGGCGAACAAAGGGAACAATACAGCAAATTGGTCAACGATTTCTTTGCCCTACTTGATGCTTATTACACAAAAAACGGACAGGCGGTTCAGCCTTCGGTGAACCATTTTGCCAACCAATTGCATGTTACGCCTAATTACTTGAGCGATGTGGTTAAGTTTTATTCGGGCAAACCGGCTCTGGAACATATCCATCAGCATATTGTAAAAGTGGCAAAGGCTTTATTGGTAAAAAAAGAATCAACCATTTCCGAAATTGCCTATCAATTAGGATTTGAGTACCCCAATTATTTTTCTCGTCTTTTTCGAAAAGTGACAGGGGTTTCACCTTCAAACTTTGCCAACCTGTAATTTGTATCCTCTTTGCCTGAATTTGTTTTCATAGCTACCCAGTAAAGCGAAGGACCTTTGCGTTGTACTATTTTCTAAAATGCAAAAATCATGTTCGAAAAAACACTGGAGTATACCATCAACAATACCTTAAAAGGAAGATTGGGCGAAGACGCCTACAACAAAGCGATAGCACAACAAGCATCCATTTCGGAAGAAGCATACGGAACTATTAAGTATTTGGCGGAATTTGCCGTTCGGCCTATGTTCCGAACCCCGGTGCACAAAACCCCTGCAGACCATGGTATGGATACTTGGGAAGACGTTTTCTTTTCTTCAAGTGATGGCACTCCGCTAGAGGGGTGGTACATTCCTTCCACACAAGGAGAATCCGATAAGCTCATTATCATTAACCATCCCATGCCTATGAGCCGTTCCGGTTTTACAGGTCATTTTGGGGAACCTTGGTCCAATGTGGATACCCTTGAAATTGATTTTGTTGCGCATATGAAACATCTCTCCAATGCCGGCTACAACATTTTGGCGTACGATTTAAGAAACCATGGCAATAGTGGTGCGGCCAATGGGGGCATTTGTGGCATCGGTCGCTACGAGTGGCGCGATGTGGTTGGGGCACAGCAGTATGTGCAAAACCATCCAAAGTTGAATACCATGAAAGTGGCTTTGTACAACCGTTGTACAGGAGGAAACGCAGCGTATGAAGCCATGTACCGCCACCCGGAATTATTTGAAGAAGTAAAATGTTTCTTTGGACCACTGACGGTTTCCATGACCGCCTTAATGACTTCGTTTGCGGGCTTGATGGGATTGGACACCTACATGGAGTTGATGGATTTGGAGCAAATAAAGTTAGGAGGTTTTACGAACGGTGAAATGCGTCCCCAAGACTATGCGCATGCCGTAAAAGTACCGTACTTTATGGCGCAAGTGGTAGATGATGTTTGGACGGATAACCCAAAGGGCGCCCAGGAAATATTTGACAATATCGGTTCAGAAGAAAAAGAACTGTTTTGGATAGAAGGAACAAACCGAAGATTTGATGGCTACAACTATTTTGGGGTAAATCCTGAAAAAATGATTGCTTTCTTCGACAAGTATATGAAGTAGGATTAAAACCAAAAAAGCATAAAATGATAGCGGTTTGGTTGTTTCCGAAGCCTTGGCGAAGGGAACACGCCAACCGCTTTTTCTTTTTAGGGAACCTGTCATTTCGAGTATTTCCGAAGCGCTCTGCGCTGAGGGAATGTATCGAGAAATGCCTTTTGGTAAAACCGAGTTCTCGATACGCTACGCACTCGAACTGACGGTTTTTAAAACCCAAGGTTTTCGTAGCCTAGGGCGAAGGAAACAACCCCTCCAAAGAAATCTCCAACCCCTGTGCAATTTTTAGCAGCGTAAGCAAACGCGGATTGGTCTTGCCGTTTTCAATCATGTAGAGTTGGGTGCGACCTATGCCACATTCTGAGGCAAAGGCTTTTTGGTCAAAACCTTTGGCTTCCCGAAGGGTTTTGATTTTGGAACCCAATTTTTCTAAATATTGCTCTTCTTTTATGTTCACTATAGCGAATATCCAGAAATAATTTATATCTTGTGTTCGGAATAACGAACACTCCTATGATACCCTCCTTCCGAATTTTAAAAGTCTACCAAAAATTCCAACGCCGTAGGTGGGACCATAAAGCCGTTCCCGAAATCCGTTTGGAAGGCGATTGGCTCAAAGATTTGGGTTTTGAAATTGGAACCGCCATTGAAGTGCAGCAGGAAAAACACCAATTGACGATTAAGTTGGTGGGTGATAAGAATAAAGATTAGTTTTTTGTACTAAATTTCCGAAATTCAATTGACTGATAATATAGCTAGTTAGAACTGTGCTTAATTCTAGCTGTTGTAAGTAATTTAAGTGTATGAGTCTTCAACTTGAAAACGGATTGATTAAGGAGGAGTATCTTCCTGCGTCCTATTGCGATACATCCTTTATTCTTGACTTTGTTTCTTTTCCTTTAGAAGTAATTTTTAACAAGTCAGAGAATAATCTCTTTGATAAAAATGAAGATTTCAAAAAATTCAAAAAACTCTTAAATAAATATTGGAAAAGTGAAAATCGAATACTTCGACTGGAGGAAATAGTTGGAAGAATTTACTCTTATGAAACTAGTACCCTTGTATATTCTCCATTAGTGACTCTGGAATGTACAGAAAAACTGGTTGAGGGAAGTTTTAAAGACTATGCGTCAAAGTATTTGTCGATTAACAGTATTCAAAAATCTGGCCGAAAGGAAATAGGTAAGGTACTAAAAAATATTTATGATGATTACTCAAACAAAAAAATTGAGGATTGGTCAAATTTATCAGATTTACAAATCCTAGGCCTTAACCTATTTGAGACGGGGATAGGCGATGAAGATGATGCCTTGGGTCTATTCGAAATCTTCCCAGTCGATATAAAAAACATCAATATCCTTCACAACACTGAAGATTTCGAGAACTTGATGTTCTTTTCGAAACTTCAATTAGGGGTAGCAGATATTTTACATCTTCTTGTAGCACAAAAGGTAGGTTGCGAAAACTTCATAACATTTGATAGCGATTTCGTCAGAGTAAAAAAGGAAATAAAAAGGATATTCAATCTAAACGTTCTCAATAATGTAAAGGAGATTGAAAATGCTATTTAAAATCGTAGTAATGGTTTGAACATATGGCCCCCACTCGCGTGAGTTTGTCACTTGTACAAGATCACTCTAAAAACCCTTCTTTGTTTTAACCAAAATTCCCGAACTTCACATAGAGGAATATTTAGCCTAAAACCACATCCTATTTTAAACGTAAAGCAGCATGAAAAGGAGCATAAGAATCTTGATCATAGCAATCACATTTGTTTGGGTAGGAATGGTATTGGGAATCTCCTTTCTTGAGGCCCCTTTAAAATTTCAAGCCCCAAACATTACGACAGAACTGGGTTTGGGCATTGGGAAACTGGTTTTTTCGGCTCTGAATAAAATAGAAATTTCGTTCTCCATTTTGCTATTGGTTTTCCTTTGGCGGGGAAAGTTCGCTACAAAATCAATCTATTTATATCCAGTTATTTTTTGCATAATACTGGTTCAATCCATTTGGCTGATTCCCGTATTGAACCAAAGAGCGGACTTAATTATTTCCGGTCAGGAGGTAAACCCATCCTTTCACCATATAGCGTATGTAATCCTTGAAGTTGTCAAAGTAGTATTGCTCATAACGGCCGGGGTCAAGTTTTTAAAGTCTACAGAGTCAAAATAAGCGTCGTCTTAACCTTTAGCAATAACTACTAGCTAAACTCAAAACAGAAAAAATTTACAAATCATTTGTGTAACCGAATAGTTACACATATATTCGTAACCAAATAGTTACATAATTTATGAGAAGAGATGTTTTTCAAGCAATTTCAGATCCGGTAAGAAGAGACATAATTGAGTTGCTTTCTACAGGAACCTTAAGTGTCAATGAAGTTGCAGAAAAATTTGAAATCAGCAGACCCGCTATATCAAAACACTTAAAGATATTAAATGAATGCGGTATTATAGTTTTTAATCAAAAAGGTCGAGAACGCCTATGTATTATTCAGCCAGAAAAACTGATTCCTGCCTTTTTGTGGATAAAGCAGTACAACAAATTATGGGAAGATAGAATTGATTCATTCGAGAACTATATCAACAAAATACAATCTAATAACAATAAAAAATGAGTGATTTAAAAAACAGAACATTAACAATTGAAAAAACGTTTAATGCCCCGGTAGAATTAGTTTGGCAAGCATGGACCGAGGTAGAGCATATATTAAAATGGTGGGCCCCTAAAGGCTCTAATCCTAAAGTAATAGAACACAATTTTAAACCTGGTGGTATTTGGAAATATGCAATGCCCATGCCCGATGGAAGTGGAGAGTTTATTACTGAGGGAGTCTATAAAGAGATTATTGAATTTAAAAAAATCGTCACTTCTGCAAATTTTAAACCCATGACACATAATGTAGAATTACAATGTCTATTTGAAGCGGATGGTAGCAAAACCCATTTCACTTTTCATGTAATACACGAAACACCCGAATACTGCAAACAACAGGAAGAAATGGGATTTTATAATGGCTGGGGCAGAGCCTTTTCAGCATTGGAAAGTATTCTAAATGAAAATAACAATGACTAACAACCGATATGGTCCATTACGGTTCAAATTCTCCGAACAAAGCTTGAAGCTCCGTCGTACAACGTTGGGGTTTCAAACTTTTAAGTTGCATTTTTGTTAATGTCCACAACCTGTTCGGTGGATTTTATTGAATACTTGCCTGAATTGTCAAATTTGTCACATCTCGTATTCTTAGTTAGGAACAATTTTAACTTCTTCCGTTCCGAAAGTAAAATAGTAAAAAGGTTTTCTTTGTCTGCTCGCTCGTACGAGTCTGCGCCTCCTACAATCCCGTCCCAATCAACACCTTCTTGGTTTCTGACCAAAATTCCCGAAATTCACTTTTCGCATTTTAGCCACAAGCAAAATCCAGTATGGAAGAAATTAAAAAATTCATAGACCATATCCATCCAATGCATAGTGCTGACTGGGACTTCTTTGCTTCAAAGTTGCATAAGGAAACCGTAAAGAAAAACGCAACACTTATCAAAATTGGTGAAGTCGAGAATTACCTTTCTTTTATTTCGGAAGGGATAGTACGGTATTATATTCCTCAAGAAGAAAGCGACCTGACCTTTGGTTTTTTGTTTGAGAACGAATTTGTCACAGCCTATGATTCCTTTATCACCCGAACACCTTCCCATTATCAAATCGAAACGCTGACCCACACAACCTTGTGGCAAATATCATATGGAGACCTTCAAGAGGTGTATCAAAAAACCGAAAGCGGAAATATTATTGGCAGGAGAATGGCAGAAAAAATGTTTTTGATAAAGTCGAAACGAGAAGTTGCCCTGTTGAGCAAAACGGCCGAAGAGCGTTATTTGAATCTTTTCCAAGAACGCCCCAAACTGTTGAAACAGATTCCATTAAAATACATTGCCTCCTATATTGGGGTTACTCCTCAGGCCCTAAGTAGAATACGAAAGCGAATTACTTAACCTGGGTTCATTGTCTGCCCTAAAATCAATTATCAATTTTGTAACTGATTTAAAGGATGACCTTATGAAACCTCTACTCGTACTTCTAATCAGCTTTGTAATTGCCATTTTCGTGGTGAAATTCATTTATAAGCACTATGATTTTGCATTATCAGCAAGAATAGCATTATCCATAATGTTGTGCTTTACGGCCATGGGGCATTTTGTATATACGAAAGGCATGTCCATGATGATACCTGAATGGATTCCATTCAAAACAAGTTTTGTTCACCTGACAGGAGTTTTTGAAATTCTTTTGGCGGTTGGCTTACTTATCCCAAAGCTAAAAGTGATTAGCGGATGGACTTTGATTATTTTTCTCCTATTGATGCTGCCGTCGAATATTTATGCCGCCATTCACCAAGTAGACTATCAAAAAGGAACCTTTGAAGGAAATGGTCTTTCCTATCTCTGGTTTAGAATTCCTTTACAAGTGCTGTTTATTGTTTGGGCTTATATGAGTTCAATCCGAATGCCCTAATGAAAAAGGCAAAGGATGCTTTTCATATATGAAACCGATAAGTGAATCCTAATTTTACGCCACCGTTCCTTGGCAACTACTTCCAGCTCCGGCCGTACACCCATAACAGTGTTGGGAAATAATAATGTTCCTGTCGTTCAGGATATCTTCATTATAATCCTTAATATGTTTGACCTTACTGGCCACTTTAAGCCCCAACATTTGGTTAAAGTCGCAATCGTACAACCAGCCATCCCAACTTATGGAAATGGTGTTGGTACACATCACATTGGCCACCGCTCCAGGATTATAAGCATCCACAAGGGCATACATATAATCATCATAATTATCAGAGGCGATGAGGTAGTCTAAAAATCGCGAAATGGGCAGGTTGGTAATGGCAAAAAGACTGTGGAAGAGAATGCCAAAATCTTCGAGAAGCGCATTTTTAAAATCGCTTTCCAGGGCTGCTTGGTCACCGGGCAAAAATGCTCCGGAAGGATTATAGACCAAGTCCAATCTCAAGTCACTTCCAGGTTTACCGTACCCTCTTTCATTGAGTTCCAATAGGGCTTGTATGGAGGCGTCAAAAACGCCATCGCCGCGTTGCTTGTCCGTTTTTCCACGGGTATAATGCGGTAAGGAAGAAACTACGTGCACATTGTGTTCCTTAAAAAAATCGGGTAGGTCGCGGAATTTGGGGTGTGCCATAATAATGGACAGGTTGGACCGCACAATAAAATCTTTGATACCCGCTTTCGCGGCCTCTTCTACGAACCATCGAAAATGAGGGTTCATTTCTGGAGCACCACCAGTCAGGTCCAAGGTATGTGCCCCAGTGTTGCGGATTACCTCAAGGCACATTTCCATGGTCTCTGTGGTCATGATTTCCTTCCGTCCAGGTCCGGCATCCACATGGCAGTGTTCGCAGGTAATGTTGCACATATAACCTACGTTAATCTGCAGAATTTCCAATCTATTGGGACGCAACGGGAAGTGACCAATTTCCGAAATTTTATCCTTAAAAGAAGGCAATTCCCCTTCAGCAAAAAGCCCCCCGTTCAATATCTCCAATTGCCTATTGGCCGAAGCAAGCTCATCCTTACGGGCATGGAGGGTTTTGGTCTTTGGTTTTTTGGCCTTTTTAAGCTGATGCATTATACTTTCCATTAAACAGCGGGTATTTTACATGGATAATTTGTTGTACTTGTTCATCATCTGTACCCCGTGAACTAAGGTGGCACCACTTTCAATCGCGGCACCCGCGTGCACGGCTTCCATCATTTCTTCTTTGGTAATGCCGCGTTGCAAACCGTCCTTTGTGTAGGCATCAATGCAATACGGACATTTGACCACATGGGATACGGCCAAAGCAATTAAGGACTTTTCTCTCGCGCTCAATGCGCCTTCTTCGAAAACTTTTCCGTAATAGTCGAAAAACTTAGTGCCTAACTCTTCACTCCATTCGGTGATTTTTCCAAACTTTCTTAAATCTGCAGGATCGTAATATGAATTTGCCATTGCGTTTTGCTTAAATAAATTTTGAATGCGCACCAAGGTGCATGAATTAAATAAGTACCTCAGTCGTTGAGGTTTTTGGGTCTGTGGAAATTTAGTCCCTGAATGGCGAACCCTTGTTAAAAGGAGTTGAAAAAGAATGGGTCTCAAAAATAGGAATGGGAGCTAATTCCTTTGGATTCCCAAAGTTGAATAAGGTACCGAACAGACCGATCCAATACGCGGAAACGGTCTTGATATAGTTGGAGAGGCGTTTTACATCTCCCATGGAATCAATATCGTTCAAGATGCCCAATAAGGTCAGCTCCATGCCCTGCATATCCAGTTGAAGCAGCAGCTCTTGATGCAAGGTTGGACTCTGCCAAGGTAAGGCTTTAAAAGATTCTTTCTGAAAGCTATCACGATGAAAACCCATTAGATAACACCCTCCATCCAACGATGGACCAATTACGGCATTACCTTTTGACACTTGCTCTTGCGCTTTTAGAATATGTTGGGCCGTCAAGTTGGGGCTATCATTTCCTACCGAAATCACTTTGGTATATCCAAGCGCAAAAAGAGAAGCAAAGGCATGGGCAAAGCGTTCGCCAAAGGTGTTGCCCAGTTGTTCTTTTTCCGTAAAATGAAAAAAGGGAAGCCCGGTGGATTCTATTGTTTTGAGTGTATGCTGGGTCAAATCCTGAAAAAGGGAGACCGCCCGATAATCAAATTTTTTGCGTGCGAAATCTTCCTCTGCCGAATTGGCAAAGAACAGGATAGCGGTGTCATTCTGTAACGTAGTTCGCAATGAGAAAAGCCTTTACGTAAACTTACGATAAAAAAGTATACCGTTTTGTTCGAATTTATGGGCGTGCCATTACGTGTGAAGCTTATAAAATCAAAATTTTAACATTCCGACCTTCAAGTCGGTTACCAAATTGGCGGGTATAGCGCGGTACGGTCGACGAACGGTAATTTATCGATGAAATGCAATTTCCACTTGTCGGGAAGGAAAGCACAAACCCGGTAGTCGGTAACGCTTTGCTAAAATGGCCCCACAATCCGTAAGTTTTAAGTTCAAATAGTACTTTTGTTATGCTTTTAAGCCGTACTAATGATGTCCCAAACGCAGCTCAAAGAAAAATCTATTGGATTGGTCCTATCGGGAGGAGGCGTTAGGGGTATGGCCCATATCGGGTTGATAAAGGCTTTGCAGGAACATGATATTGAGGCAGAAGTTATTTCAGGAACCAGCATCGGCGCAGTGATCGGAGCTTTGTATGCCAATGGAAATTCGGTGGGCGACATGCTCAGGTTCTTCCGGGAAACACCACTTTTTCGCTACAATTTTTTTGCTATCAACAAGCCGGGCTTTATCGATACAAATCGCTATTACTCCATTTTTAAAGGCTTCTTCCCCGAAAACACTTTTGAAGCCCTTCAAAAACCGCTCTTTGTGGTAGCAACGGACTTGCTCAAAGGTTCTGAAAAAGTATTTTCAAGTGGAGAACTGATACACCCACTGTTGGCTTCAGCGGCTTTGACACCGGTTTTTAGTCCTGTGGAAATCGAAAATACCCTTTATGCTGATGGTGGGGTGATGAACAACTTCCCTAAAGAATATGTAGATGGTAAGGTGGATTTTATTATAGGAAGCAATGTTTCCATCGCAGGTGAAGTTCAGAAAAAAGACCTTAAAAATTCTTTACAACTGGCAGGCAGGGTCACTGGTTTGATGATTTATGCTTCAAGTCACAAAAAGCTTTCAGAATGCGATTTTTTCATTGAACCTAAGGCGCTTGAAAAAATTGGGGTGCTGGATAAAAAAGGAATTGAGAAAGCGTACCAGATTGGGTACGATCATGGAAGTCGCGCTCTGGATTCCTTACTTATTGAAAAATAGATTTCCAAGGAATTACAAAAGGTAACACCGCACACCAAACCACAAAAAATGCAGCCATACCGGATGGATACGGTTTTTTCTCCAAGATAGCGGGCAAGGCCACAAACACGAGCCAACTTCCTTTGTAAATCAGCTGAAACAGTAGAACCAAAGCCATTTTTTTGGGATAAAAGAGGCCCAAAACGGATAAAATAAAGATGGCACCCCATAAACATCCTACCAAACGAATGGCCTCTGAATAGGTCACCGTATTCTGAAAAACAGAGCTGACGGCCCGCTTGGGCGCAAACAAGCTGGTAATGCTAATCCATCCAGCTACCAGAATATTAGCGGCGTAAACAATTTTTAATATCATCATTCTTCTGCCAATATCTTTATTTTTTCCATTACTTCGGGTAACATGTTTCTGAATTCTGGACCAAATCGCTTCGCAAAAATTCCTGCCGCCAATCCCGTAAACCATACTTCATGTGTAAAATAAGTAGTGTCTTCTTCCGACTCCAAGAAGCGTTTTACATATAAGGCACCAAAAGGAAGCTTGGTTTTGAAGGTATAGGATTCTCCAGGTTCAAATTGTGTCACTTTAAACCGTGATTTACGGCCCTGTAACGAAATAATCTTGCCTTTAGCATTTAACCCGAAGGGCTCTTCCAGTTCAGCGTCTTTAAGACCAGTATCCCATTTTTTCCAATTGGGGACATCAGTCCAAATGGCCCAAATTTTTTCCGGAGTTGCGGAAGTTTCCACGGTATTCCAAAAGTGCTTATTGGATTGCGCTTTTTCTTGGGCGCCGGCACCCATGGGCAGCAGGGCCAAGCCAAGATAAATCATGGTGTTTCTCATTTTTTTTGGTAAAGCTATATCGGGCCCGGCCAAAAAAACTTACCATATGGTAACTTATGATGGTTTTTGGATTTTGGTACGGATTCTGCTCAATGATTGGGGAGTAACTCCGAGGTAAGAAGCTAAATGTTTTTGGGCTACCCGTTGAACGAGTCCAGGGCGATATTGTAGCAGTTTGGCATATCGTTCTTCTGCGGTCTCATTTTGGGCTTCCTCCAAAATCAATTCCGTAAAAAACTGCACCTCCTGAATAAGCTTTCTGACAAAAGTGTTCCAAGACTCCAAACGAAATAGTGCATTACTGTCCTCATAAGAAATTCTCCACATGCCGGAATCCTCAAGGGCTTCAATATTTTCCCGGGAAGGCAGTCTGTTGGAGAAACTATATTGGGAAGTAAAGGCATAGGGAGCCTCTGTGAAAAATTTGGTTACATATTCCCCGTGTTTAAGCATTGAAAATCGAAGTAGGCCTTTTTCCAAAAAATAAACGTAATTGCATATTTGGCCCTCCTTTAACAAAAGCTCCCCTTTTTTTACGGATAACGCCTCAAGATATCTTAAGATTTCTTCCCAGTCTTTTTCGGGAAGAAAAACGTAGTTTCCAATGAATGCTTTGAAAGTGAGAGGTTCCATGGAAAATGGGTTAAACATCATCAAAATCCACGGTCAATTTGGAAGTAAGCGCATGAGCCTGACAAGTAAGAATAAACCCCTCATCAATTTCGTCATCCGTAAGTATCTGGTTTTTCACCATTTCTGCTTTCCCTGCTGTGACGCGAGCAATACAGCTGCTACAAACCCCGCCCTGGCAGGAGTAAGGCGCATCAATGTTTTCCTTAAGCAATGCATCAAGGATAAAGTCTTTTTTATCCATGCTCAGGGAAAAGGTCTCATCGTCCAAAACTACCTCAACTTCTGTTTCTCCGTCCAGTTCTTCGGATAGGGTATCCTCGTTTTTGGTCGATGCCGTGAAAAGCTCAAATAGAATTTTATCATCAGGGATCCCATTGTTTTTGAGCGTATCACAAACCGTGTCTATCATTTGCTCGGGACCGCACAAATAAAAAGCGTCAAACTCCAAATCTTTAAAGCGATTTTTGATAATAAAATTGACCGTTGAGCTTTCAATTCTTCCAAAGAGTGCCTGTTCCTCATGTGAACGACTAAAAAGATGTTGAACGGAAAACCTTTCAGTATATTTCTCTTGGAGTTCTTGAACTTTACTTAGATACATGGTTTCTGAAGGGGTCTGATTTCCAAATACTAAAACAAAAGTGTTTTCCGGATGGCTCTCCAAAACGGTCTGGGCAATACTAATTATCGGTGTAATTCCACTACCTGCGGCAAAAGCGGCAACATTTTTTTGGGAGTTTCCACTTTCAAAAACGAACCTTCCTTCCGGTGGCATAACTTCTAGGGTATCGCCTACCTTGAGGGATTCATTGGCATATACGGAAAATACCCCGTTCGGTACTTTTTTGACCCCTATGGTAAGTTCCCCTGAAGAAGGTGCCGAGGAAATGGAATAAGCCCTTCTTACCTCCTCCCCGTTGATTCCGTGTTTTAATGTGATGTACTGTCCCGCTGTAAAATGGAAAAGTTCGCCCAAGGAATCTGGAACATCGAAAGTTAAAGCCACCGAACTCGGTGTAAGGGGACGCACTTCCGATATTTTCAATGCATGAAAATCATTCATCAAAACAATTTTTTGTAAAACTAAGGATAAGTCCTTGGAGAATTCCCAGATTTTATAAAATTGTAGCGCTTTGTAACAAAACTTCAATTTTCATGACTAACTTGGTGAAAATTGCCAACCGATGTTCAGACACTTTTTTCGACTTCAGTGGAAATCCTTTTTTCGGTCTTCCTCTTTTGGTAAAGGGATTGCCCTGAAAATCCTCATGATATTTTTCGCGGTTTATATGTTGGCCGCCCTGGTCCTGACCGGTGCCGGTATTTATTTTATCCTTAAGAAGTTGAACCCGGACCAAAGTCCCATTTGGACACTTAGTCAATATCTGATATACTGGGTGTTGATTGAAATGTTTTTTCGGTATTTCCTTCAGAAGCTCCCGGTCATGGATATCAAACCCTTTTTGATTCTCCCCATTAAGAAAAGTACTATAACCCACTATATTTTGGGAAGGTCTGGCGCGTCCATGTATAATTTTTTCGCGATTTTTTTCTTTCTCCCTTTTGGCGTGGTGCTGTTGTTCAAGGGGTATCCTTTTTTAAATGTATTACTGTGGTTGGTTTCTATTTTCGCGATTGTGCTCTGTATCAACTATGTCAATTTTATTGTAAACAAAAGTGACAAAGCTCTATTCGTCATTATTGGATTGATTCTTTTGTTTTATGGGTTGGATTATTTTCAAATCGCACCCATAAAAGCCTTTTTTGGACCAATTTTTCATGCACTCTATGCGTATCCTGTTGCTTTTTTGGCTCCGCTAGGATCAGCAATCTTTGTTTATGGGCTGAATTATAAATTTCTCCGAAACCGACTTTTCTTGGATGATTCCCTAAAAGCCAAAAAACAGGAAGCCAAGTCTTCTGATTTGGCCTGGACCCGAAGGTTTGGGGACATTGCCCCTTTTTTGCAGCTTGATTTAAAATTGATTTGGCGCAATAAACGAACCAAGGCACAGGTGTTTATTTCCTTATTGTTCGTTTTTTACGGTCTTATTTTCTATACCCAGGAAATATATGCCAACGCCATGCCCATGTTTGCTTTTTTGGGCATTTTTATGACAGGTATTTTTTTGGCAAACTTCGGACAGTTTATTCCAGCTTGGGATAGCGCCTACTACAGCATGATGATGTCACAGAATATCCCACTGCGCAAGTATTTGGATTCCAAAGCGGGCCTAATTTCAGTAAGTGTTGTGATAATGTTCTTATTGACGATTCCTTATGTATACTTTGGTTGGGAGGCACTGGCCATCAATTTTGGAAGTGCCCTGTACAATCTTGGCGTAAATATTCCGGTGATTTTGTATTTCGGCTCATTTAACAAAAAGCGTATTGAATTGGATAAAAGCCCCTTCGGGAACATGCAAGGCACGAGCGGCACCCAATTTTTGATCATGTTGCCCGTCTTGGGAGCGCCCATACTTATTTTTACCATTTTCTATTACATTTTCTCTGTGGAAGTGGGCGTTGCCGTCCTATCCATTATGGGCATCGTGGGATTTATGCTGAAGAACAAGCTTTTGGATCATATCACGGAACAATACCGAAACAAGAAATATGGCATGATTGCCGGATTCAAAGAAAAAAATAGCTAATTCAAATAACACCAAACAACTGAACGAAGATGATTACCGCGGATAACCTCACAAAAAAATATGGCTCCCAACAAGTATTGAACATTGACCATCTGGAAATTCCGAAAGGCCAGAGTTTTGGCCTTGTTGGAAACAATGGTGCAGGAAAGACCACTTTTTTTAGTCTTTTGCTTGATTTGATACAGCCCACATCAGGTAAAATCCTAAACCACGATATCCAAGTAAATGCAAGTGAAGATTGGAAACCCTTCACCTCTTCCTTTATCGATGAGTCTTTTTTGATTGGGTACCTTACTCCGGAAGAATATTTTTACTTTATCGGTGACTTGCGGGGAAGGAACAAAGCTGATGTGGATGCTCTTTTGGAGGAGTTCAAGGATTTTTTCCATGGCGAAATCCTCGGGCAAAAAAAGTATCTCAGGGACCTGTCCAAAGGCAACCAGAAAAAGGCCGGTATCGTTGCATCATTTATAGGAAATCCGGAAGTGGTCATTTTAGATGAGCCCTTTGCCAATCTGGACCCTACCACGCAAATACGTTTAAAGGGCATTATCAAAGATTTGGCCGCTCATGAGGATATTACGGTACTTGTATCGAGCCATGACCTTATTCATGTTACCGAGGTGTGCGAACGAATCGTTGTTTTGAACAAAGGGGAAGTGGTAAAAGACATTGCCACCTCAACTGAAACGCTCAAAGAACTGGAGACTTTCTTCGGAGGGTAATTTATGATCAAGCACGGTCCAGACCCAATTAAGACGTGCACCTGTAAAGACTTCCCAACTGGGTCCATACCAATAGCTTTGCTCCACGGTTTGCGCTCAAAGTGACAGTCTTTGCATTATCCAGCAAATACTTTAGGGTCATAAAAGAAGGAAGCCTTTTTTATTTTTCCATCTTCCACTTCATATACGCAAAGCTCCTCCATGACGCAACGGCCCATTCCTTTAAAAGTGACGTCGCTCATCATTGGAACCGTAAAGTGGTTCCCAGCAACTACCGGTTCTCCCACAGAACCTCCGTGGGTTTCTTCAATCGTGCTGGCCCAGTTCTCAAATCCCTTTAGGATGTTTTCCAAACCGTGGGTCACCTCATTCGGTACTCCCGGCATTTCCACGCTAACCGCGTCTTGTGCATAAAGCCCATAAGCTTCTGGGTATTTGCCCTCTTTGCAGTACGTTACCAATTGATTCGCGACTTCTTGTGTTGTCATATGCTTGTGTTTAAAGATTACTAAATAAATTTAACGAGGTTAATCCATTGTTCAAATAGGCATTCAACGGCTGAATGGTGGCGAAGTAACCTAAAACGTCATCGACCAAAGCTTCTGAATCGTAAAACTTAGCCAAAGGAAAGGTTGCCATGGCGTAAAATTGCCTGTTGAATATCACGTCGGTTTTTTCGGCGGCCGCCATCAATTCCTTGTCCAATCTTTTTGCCTTTTCCCCTTTTAGGGGTCCAAATTTTTGAAGGAACCTGGCATCGTTGATTATTTTTAAAAAAGTATCTGGATTTTCCGCAATGGCGTAGCGCAATTTCCTAAGTTCAGAGGTTCCGACTCCGAATAGGCCACCACCAACATGAACACTCTCCGCATCAATGCCCAAATAGTAGCCAGGAAGTTTTGACTTTTTCCCATTTGGGGAAAATCCAGCCTTCATAATGGTATGATAAGGCGATTTGTCCTTAGCAAATCGGATGTCCCGATGGATTCGGAATAATGCTTTTTTGGCATCTCCATCAATTTTGCGTTCCCATTCCATTAATTTGGGAATTACTGCATTTAAGAGATTTAAGAAGGGTATTTTAACGTCATTCTCATACCGTATTTTGTTGGCATGGAACCATTCTTTGTGGTTATTCTGTTTCAGTTCTTTAAAAAAAGTACTGTACGCTTTTGGAATCATCTGTCAAATTTTGATTTTCTATAATGACGATTCCATTGGTTTTCATTGGACAGAATTTTAAAAGTTTCTTGGGCGGTATTTAAAATATAGATTGGTCTTTTAGCAGTAGCCTACAAAAATGAATACGCTTGGGTAAGTCCAAAATATAAAACACCTTGGGCTGGGTGAAGTGCCATGGCTCAGTCACTAAAAAGAATTCGGCATTTTATCGATAAACCTCATAATAATCTTACCTTTTATGAGTTAAGTTTAGATACGATTACAGATTGTTTTGAACCGTTTTCAAAAAACTCTTTGGGCATTAATATTGGTTGGGGCGCTGCTGAACTCTTGTTCGGTCAAAAAAGATAAGTTCATCAACCGGAATTGGCATGCATTGAACACCAAGTACAACACCTTGTACAATGGTGATTTGGCGTTTGATGTGGGTCGTGAAGAGCTCAATTCCAATTATCGTGACGATTATTGGGAAATTTTACCTGTGGAACGTCTGGAAGTCACGGACGAAGTAAAACTGGACTCAGAAGATAACAACCCCAACTTTGTCATTGCGGAAGAAAAAGCCACCAAAGCTATTCAGAAGCATAGTATGGACATTAAAGATGAGGAACGAAACCCCCAGATTGATGAGGCTTTTTTATTGTTGGGCAAAGCGAGATATTTTGACCAACGCTATATACCTGCCTTGGAATCCTTCAATTATGTTCTAAGGAAATACATGGAGAGCAATAATCTGAATGAGGCCACAATATGGAGGGAAAAGACCCATATGCGATTGGACAATCCAGAATTGGCGATTAAAAACTTGAAACGCCTTTTTAAGTTTGAAGACCTAAAAGACCAGGAGTATGCCGATGCCAATGCAGTTTTAGCACAATGCTACATCAACTTAAAAGCCGCAGATACCGCTATCCAAAAATTGAAGATTGCCCAAGCCTATACACGAAAAAATGATGAGCGTGGTAGATATCTTTTTATAATAGGGCAACTGTTCAATACGTTAGGGCATAAAGACAGTGCCAATTATGCGTTCGATAAAATCATCGATTTAAACAGAAAATCGCCCCGGGTTTACATGATAAATGCCCATCTTAAAAAAATCCAGAATACTGATATCATAGAAAGCAATTACGAGGAAGTATTGGAGTATTTGACCGATTTGGAAGAAGACCGCGAGAATCGTCCGTTCCTTGATAAAATTTATAGGGAAGTGGCCCAATTCCATCTGGCCACAGGTTCGGATAGTTTAGCTTTGGCGTACTACAACAAATCTTTAAAAGCGAATCAAGGAGACCGAAAACTAAGTTCATTGAATTATCAAAGCTTGGCGGACTACCACTTTGATGAAAATGAGTACAAAACCGCAGGAGCTTACTACGATAGTACGTTGACCAACTTAGAAGAGAAGACACGAAAATATCGCAGTATCAAAAAGAAATTGGACAATCTGGAAGATGTCATAAAATACGAAGATATTGCCCAGTTCGCAGATAGCGTGATCACCCTTTACAAGATGCCTGAAGCAGAGCGCAAGTCTTATTTTGAGAACTACATTGCCGAATTAAAGCGAAAAGAAGAAGCTGCTGCTGAAAAAGAACTACGACGAACCACCGCCGGTTTTGCTGCTTTTGGAGAATCAAAAGGAGGAAAAGAAAACAAGGGAAAATTCTATTTTTACAACATTACCAGTCTGGGATACGGAAAGAATGATTTCAATACCCGCTGGGGAAATCGGATCTTGGAGGATGACTGGCGTTGGAGCAACAAAACCAAAACCTTGCCCTCAGAGGCCACCGGGGAAGATGTTTTGGCCACCGGGGAATCTCCCGAGGATTTGTCCCAAGACAAAAAATATGACTTGGAATACTATCTTTCCCAAATTCCTGAGGATGTAACGGTTATCGATAGTCTCCAAAAAGAGCAGAACTTTGCCAATTACCAATTGGGCCTTATTTACAAGGAAAAGTTTAAGGAAAACCTTCTTGCGGCAGGGAAGTTGGAACATGTTCTAAGGTCCGATCCCGAAGAACGATTGATTTTGCCTTCAAAATACAACTTGTACAAGATTTATGAGGAAACAGAGAGTCCGTTGGCAGACTCCATGAAGCAAAACATCATATCCAACCATGCGGGAACGCGATATGCGGAAATATTACTGAACCCACAAGCGGTTTTGCAAGGAGACACAGACAGCCCCGATGCACTGTATTCACAGCTTTTCAAATCCTATCAAAAGCAGGAGTTCTTGCTTGTAATTACAAAAAGTCAGGAATATATTGACCGTTTCACCGGGGACCAAATAGTTCCCAAGTTCGAGATGCTCAAGGCAAATGCTATAGGAAGATTGCAAGGATTTGAACCCTTTAAAGAGGCCCTAAACTATGTAGCACTTACCTACCCCAATAATTTGGAAGGAAAAAGAGCAGAGCAGATGGTAAAGGACCAGCTTCCGAAGATGGCGAGTCAAGAATTTTCCAAGGAAATTGGTTCTACCGGGGCCCGAAATTGGAAAGTTGTGTTCCTTTATAAAATAAGGGACAATGAAAAAGCGTTAGCCCTAAAAGAGCGATTGGAGGAAGTGATAAAGGACCTGAATTACAAAAACATAATCTCTAAAGATATTTATGATCTTGAGCATCAATTTGTGGTGGTACATGGCTTTCGATCACAAGAGTTTGCATTAGGTTTTACCGAGCTTATAAAAAAGAACAAGGACTACCTGATCAAAGATGAGAATTTTGTAGTTTTATCTGATAATTACAAAGTCATCCAAATCCACAAAAATTTAGAATCGTACAAAGAACAAATGTTAACCCCATAATCGAAGAACACTATGTTTTCAGACAACAAAAAACCCAGACCTATGACAGAATTTGGCGGACAACCCAACAGGATAGAAAAGAACACAAAAATTAAAGGTGATATTACCTCCGAAGCCGATTTTAGAATCGACGGCAAATTGGAGGGCAATGTAAAAACCTCAGGAAAAGTGGTCATTGGAAAAGATGGCTATATCAATGGAAAGGTGGAATGCGTGAATGCAGATATTGAGGGAAAGTTCAATGGTGAACTGAACGTGAGTGACTTACTCTCTTTGAAAGCCTCCGCAATTATCGAGGGCAATGTAAGTGTTTCTAAACTGGCCGTGGAACCTGGAGCTACTTTCAATGCGTCTTGTACCATGGGTAAAGGAGCTATTGCTTCAACCCCCGTCTCCACTTCGACTGCTACCACAAGCAAATTGCAGTCTACCAAGGCTAATGAACCCGCAAAAGTCTCCTAAAAAAGACGATAAAGAGTTTTTAAGAAAAGGGGCCAGGCTATCCGGCATGGCCCTTCAAATGGGATTGACCATCTACTTGGGGAATCTATTCGGGAAATGGATAGATACCCGATACACTACTGATTTCGCCGAAACTTTGTTTACTTTGCTGGCCATAGCATTAGCTATGTATGCCATGATAAGACAAGTAACACAACTCAACAAATAACCACTTGAGAAGAGGTTTCATATTTAGTTTGGGCATCGTTTTTTGCTTTGCAATAGCCTATTTTTTGAGTCTTACCGTAGTAGCCGAAGCGCAATTTTCAAATCTTGCTTTACTGGACCATTATATGTTCCATTTGATTTTTTCTGTTGTGGTTTGTGCTCTTTTTTTGGGTTTAAGTCGGCATAAAAAAAGGAAAGAGCAGTTAGGATTCATTTATCTAGGCACCTTTTTTCTAAAATTGGCCATCTTTGCAGCAGTGTTCCGAGAATTGTTCCAACCGTATAAAAGCCTTGATAGTATTGAGGTTTTTCTGCTATTGATTCCGTTATTTTTAGGGTTGGCATTGGAGGTTTTTGTCATTTCACAACTACTGAATAAAACCAACAGGAAATAATTAAAAAATAAGGTGGAAAATCTTATATAACTAATTACCTTTGCGCAGATTTTTAAGGAGGGGTAATTAGCAAAAAATGACAAAGATTTTACGTAAGCCAAACCTAGTACTGACAACCTTATTTATTTTCCTGCTTCAAGCATCGTTATTTGCTAAAAGTGACGAAGGTCATGACGGAGCGGTTGACACAAAAGATGAAGTAGGAGAATACATTGTACACCACATTAAGGATGCACACGATTTCCACCTCTTTTCATATACACATAGCAGTGGAGAACGAAAGCATGTTGGATTTCCACTTCCTGTAATTGTATGGTCCAGTAAAGGCCTGACCACCTTTATGTCGTCAAAATTCCATCATGACGACTCTGGGCATCATATTGTTGAGGCCAATGGCACTCGCTTTGTAAAACTCCACAGTAAAATTTATGAGTTGGAAGAAGGTGTGGAAGCTATTTCCTTTGACGAATCCCATCATCCGACCAACGCACACAAAGTATTGGATTTTTCCATTACCAAAAGTGTTTTTGGAATTTTAGTGGTAGGGCTTTTAATGTTCGTTTGGTTTGCAGGATTGGCAAGACAATACAAAAAGAAGCAAATTCCAACAGGTTTTGGAAGGGTACTTGAACCTTTAGTACTTTATGTAAGGGATGAAATAGCCAGACCGAATATCGGAGAGAAAAAATATCGGGAATTTACCGGGTATTTATTGACCGTGTTCTTCTTTATATGGATTCTGAATTTATTGGGATTGACCCCACTGGGGTTTAATGTTACCGGTCAATTGGCGGTAACCGCTGCATTGGCCATTTTCACTTTGATTATTTACACCTTTAAAGGAAACAAAGGCTATTGGGGACATATGTTATGGATGCCCGGCGTACCTTATTTGATTCGTCCAGTTCTCGCCATAATTGAAGTGGCAGGAGCATTTTTGATCAAACCATTTTCCCTATTGGTCCGTTTGTTTGCGAATATTTCCGCAGGACATATTGTAGTGATGAGTTTGATTGCCATTATGGTTACCATGAAAGCGGAAATGGGAGCGACGGGAGCAACAGCGTTGTCCTTTGTGCTTTCATTCTTTATAACATTGATTGAAGTTTTGGTCGCGTTCTTACAGGCATACATATTTACGATGCTATCCGCTCTATTTATTGGAATGGCAGTGGAAGAGCACGACCATCATTAACGAGAATTTTATTTTGTTTAACTAGAAATAGATTATTATGACAGTTCCAAATTTAGTAGGTGCAGGCCTAATTGTAATCGGCGCAGGTATCGGATTGGGTAATATCGGTGGTAAGGCCATGGAAGGTATTGCACGTCAGCCAGAAGCTACTGGTAAAATCCAAACAGCGATGATTATTATTGCTGCACTATTGGAAGGTTTGGCATTCGGGGCACTTTTCCTAGGAAAGTAATCCAATTGCAAAACAACAACGCACCATTTTGCAACGATTGGTTGCAAAATGGTGTTAAAATAAAATAAGGATATGGAACAACTATTAAACGATTTTTCACCAGGTCTATTTGTAATGCAAACGGTATTGCTATTAGGCCTTATTTTCTTGTTGGTAAAGTTCGCATGGAAACCTATTTTGAATTCGTTGGAATCAAGAGAGAAGGGAATTCAAGAAGCCCTTGATGCGGCAGAAGTTGCCAAAAAGGAAATGCAAAATATCACTGCAGATAACGAAAATCTGTTAAAAGAAGCACGTGCGGAAAGAGAGACCCTTTTAAAGGAAGCCAGGGAGCTCAAGGAAAAAATCTTGGCAGATGCCAAAGAGGAAGCTCAAAAAGAAGGTGAGAAAATGATGACCAAAGCCCAGGCAGCGATTGAAAGTGAAAAGAAAGCAGCCGTTGCCGATATTAAAGCACAGGTTGCCACACTTTCTATCGAAATAGCAGAGAAAGTGCTCAAGGATGAACTGTCTGACAAGAAGAAGCAACAGAAGTTGGTAGACGACATGTTGGGCGACGTCAAATTGAATTAATACCATCTCATGAACGAAGGAAGAGCAGCCATCCGTTACGCAAAAGCGACCCTTGATTTAGCGGTAGAAAAAAAATCGGCTGAGGCTGTCGAAAAAGACATGCGTTTAATTAAGGATACCCTTGTAGAAAACAAGGACCTCGCTTCTCTCTTGGGCAGTCCCATAGTGAAAAGTGGGGTGAAGAAAAATATCCTGGGCGAGATTTTCAAGGATTGTCACGAAATCACCAAGGGTTTACTGGGAATTTTAACCGATAATAAAAGAATTGACCTGCTCAAAGAAGTGGCCCTAAAGTATATTATTCAATATGAACGGTTAAAAGGGGAAGATGTAGCCTTCGTGACCACGGCCGTTCCTATAGACGCTGCTTTAAAAAAGAAAATTTTGGGTGAGGTGACGAAGATGACGGGCAAAAAGGTCACTATTGAGAACAAAATAGATACGAGTATTTTAGGTGGATTTGTGCTGCGTGTAGGGGATTTACAGTACGATGCAAGTATCGCGAACAAATTAGATGCACTAAAAAGAGAATTTACAGATAGTCTATAGTCCTTCGCAAAGGCTACAGACTATCATCGACATAAAATAGCAATCAAAAATAAGACGTACTGCAACCAAAAGGCAAGCGTCTGAAGTTTAATATCTAGTCATTATGGCAGGAGTAAAAGCGGCTGAAGTATCAGCAATATTAAAAAAGCAATTATCTGGATTTGAAGCTACGGCTTCTTTGGATGAGGTGGGTACCGTTCTGGAAGTAGGGGATGGTATTGCTCGTGTGTACGGACTTTCCAATGCGCAATATGGAGAATTGGTGGAATTCGATGGCGGTATGCAAGGTATTGTCCTGAATTTAGAGGAAGATAATGTAGGAGTTGTATTGTTGGGTCCATCCAAAGAGATTTTGGAAGGTGCTACGGTAAAAAGAACACAGCGAATCGCTTCTATTCAAGTAGGAGAAGGTATTGTAGGTCGTGTTGTGGATACATTAGGCAACCCTATTGATGGAAAAGGACCTATCGCAGGGGAAACCTATGAAATGCCCTTGGAGCGAAAAGCACCTGGAGTTATTTACCGTCAGCCTGTTAATGAGCCCTTGCAAACAGGGGTCAAAGCGATTGATGCCATGATTCCAATCGGTAGAGGCCAGCGGGAGTTGGTTATTGGTGATCGTCAAACCGGAAAAACCACCGTTTGTATCGATACCATTCTAAACCAGAAAGAGTTCTTCGATGCTGGTGAGCCCGTGTATTGTATTTATGTAGCAGTTGGGCAAAAAGCATCTACAGTTGCTGCTATTGCAAAGACTTTGGAAGATAAAGGAGCTTTAGCATATACCACTATTGTTGCGGCAAATGCATCCGATCCCGCACCTATGCAGGTGTATGCCCCATTTGCTGGAGCGGCTATTGGCGAGTACTTTAGAGATACAGGTCGCCCTGCTTTGATTATCTATGATGATTTATCAAAACAAGCGGTGGCCTATCGCGAGGTTTCTCTCCTTTTAAGAAGACCTCCGGGACGTGAAGCCTATCCAGGTGATGTTTTCTACCTACACTCCAGATTGTTGGAGCGTGCGGCGAAAGTTATCGCTGATGACGATATCGCGAAGAACATGAACGATTTGCCCGAAACGTTGCAACCCATTGTAAAAGGGGGAGGTTCCTTAACGGCATTGCCCATTATTGAAACGCAAGCAGGTGACGTTTCAGCCTATATCCCCACCAATGTGATTTCCATTACGGATGGACAAATATTCTTAGAGCAAGATTTGTTCAACCAGGGGGTGCGTCCGGCGATCAATGTGGGTATTTCAGTATCTCGTGTGGGGGGTTCCGCTCAGATAAAATCCATGAAAAAAGTAGCGGGTACCTTGAAACTGGACCAAGCCCAGTTCCGTGAATTGGAAGCTTTCGCAAAGTTTGGTTCCGATTTGGATGCTGCTACGTTAAATGTAATTGAAAAAGGACGTAGGAACGTTGAGATTTTGAAGCAAGCCCAAAACGATCCGTTTACCGTAGAGGATCAGGTGGCCATCATATTCGCTGGTTCTAAAAACTTATTGCGTGATGTGCCCGTGAATAAGGTGAAAGAATTTGAAAGAGATTTCATTGAGTTCATGAATGCCAAACACAGGGGGGTATTAGATACGCTAAAAGCGGGAAAGTTGACTGATGAGGTAACCGAAACCTTGACAACGGTTTGTAAAGAACTTTCAGACAAGTATAGAGGATAATCAACTGTCATTCCTGCCGTCATCCTGAGCGCAGTCTGAGGGAAGCAGGAATCCATACTATTGAATAGAATGGCAAACTTAAAAGAAATACGAAATAGAATTTCCTCGGTTTCATCGACCATGCAGATTACCAGTGCCATGAAAATGGTTTCTGCCGCTAAGTTGAAGAAAGCCCAGGATGCCATCACTGCGATGCGCCCGTATGCCAATAAGTTGACCGAGCTTTTGCAAAGTCTGAGCGCCAGCTTGGATGATGATGCCGGGAGCACTTATGCGGAAAATCGCGAAGTAAATAAAGTGTTGGTGGTTGCCGTTACTTCCAACAGAGGGCTCTGTGGTGCATTCAATTCCAATATTTTGAAGCAGTGTACCCTTTTGGTCAATGACAGCTATGCGGGGAAGCAAGTGGATTTTTTGGCGGTCGGGAAGAAAGCGAATGATGGACTCGCCAAAAAATCGAACGTTATCGGCAATAAAAGTGAAGTCTTTGACAATTTAACTTTTGAGGCTGTTTCGGAAATCGCGGAGGAATTGATGGCCAAATTCACAGAGGGTGATTATGACAGGATCGAACTGGTCTATAACAAATTCAAAAATGCAGCCACCCAAATTGTGATGACCGAGCAATTTCTGCCCATTGCTCCTACTCAGGGTGATGACCAAAATAGCGGGGACTATATTTTTGAGCCGGAGAAAGCTGAAATCGTGGAGCAGTTGATTCCGAAGTCATTGAAAACTCAGCTTTATAAGGCCATTCGAGATTCTTTTGCCAGTGAACATGGAGCGCGTATGACAGCTATGCATAAAGCTACTGACAACGCAACAGCGTTAAGAGATCAATTGAAGTTGACCTATAACAAAGCCAGACAAGCCGCCATTACCAATGAAATTCTTGAGATTGTCGGTGGGGCAGAAGCATTGAACAACTAAAAATAAGAGCTTGAACAAAACAATAAAAACCTCACTGCATTGTGGGGTTTTTTATTTCCGCCCTTAACCAAGCGCAACGTGATATATGAAATCCAAAAAAACTGCACTGCTCTTTATCTTTATTACCATTTTGGTGGATGTCATTGGCATAGGCATCATTGCCCCAATCATCCCTGAATTTATAATGCAATTGACCGGTGAAGGGAATCACATAGCCGTTATTTATGGTATGTGGCTGACTACGGCTTTTGCAGGAATGCAGTTTTTGTTTTCTCCGGTAATGGGAGAAATCTCAGATAAGTTCGGTCGTAAACCCATTCTTTTGCTATCCTTGCTCGGACTAAGTATCGACTATTTGATTCATGCGTGGGCACCAACAATTATGTGGTTGTTCTTAGGACGTTTTTTAGCTGGAATCACAGGGGCCAGTGTTACTGTTGCAACAGCTTACATTGCCGATATTAGTACCGTTGAAGAGAAAGCAAAGAATTTTGGTTTGATAGGGGCCGCCTTCGGACTAGGGTTTATCATTGGTCCAGGAATTGGAGGTTTTTTCGGCGACATAGACATTCGACTACCTTTCTATATCGCTGCGGGATTAACCTTTGCAAATTTTCTCTTTGGATACTTTTTGGTGCCCGAATCTTTATCAGAGGAAAAAAGAAGACCGATTGACAGAATGAAAATGATTCCTGGGGTTTCCCTAGTCGCTTTACGCAGGTACAAAGGAGTTCTGTTGTTGATTTTTGCCTTTTTCATGGCCAGTTTGGCAGGGCAGGCTCTGCCATCCGTATGGTCTTACTATTGTATTGAACTTTTTGGCTGGAGTCCGAAACAAATCGGTATTTCGTTGGTAGTTGTGGGACTTTTGGTGGCCTTTGTCCAAGGATTTTTAGTGGGCAAGGCCGTGGAGTGGTTTGGTAAACGTAAAGTGGTGACCATAGGCTTTTTACTATGGACTCTGGGCATGTTCCTTTTCTCACAGGCGGATGAGCCTTGGATGCTGTATGCCTTTTTGATTCCTTATGCTCTTGGGGGTATAGCAGGTCCCACGGTACAAGGTATAATTTCAAACCAAGTCTCTGAAAAAGAACAAGGGATACTTCAAGGGTCTATTACTAGTTTGGTAAGTATTACAGCTATCCTAGGACAACTGATATTTGCCCCTGTTTTCTATTACTTTATTCGTCCTGAAACGTATTTCTATTTTCCAGGCGCAGCGTACGCTTTGGGTGCAGTCTTTTTGTTGATTGCATTCGTTCTTGCCACAACCGCTATGAAGCGGATGGAGGTGGCAGGAAGCCTATAAGGAAACCTAAGACCTATTTAGAGGAGAATCGATGTTGTTCGCTTTATGTATTTCAATATAGTGTTGGTTCAACTCATCTGAATCCTTGTACTGAACCCTTAATTCGTCCAATTTTACTTTCAGCTCCTTGACTACTTCTGCATAAGCGGGATCATCATAAACATTGTTCATCTCCTGTGGGTCCTTTTTGCGGTCATACAATTCCCATTCATCCACATCGTAGTAGAAATGGGCTAGTTTGTAATCAATGGTCACAATTCCGTAATGGCGTTTCACTTGATGTACGGCTGGGTATTCATAATAATGGTAGTAAACCGCATCACGGGTCCACGCTGAGGTATTGCTTGTTAATAGAGGCATGAGACTTTCACCTTGCATATCTTCAGGTGCTTCAATTTGTGCAGCATCCAAAAAAGTTTGGGCAAAATCTAGATTTTGTACCATTTCTTCGTTTGTAATTCCGGGTTTGATTTGGTTGGGCCAGCGAATCAATAAAGGTGTTTTGAATGATTCGTTGTAGATAAACCGCTTATCAAACCAACCGTGTTCCCCTAGATAGAACCCTTGGTCCGACGTGTAGACAATGATCGTGTTATCGGACAGATCTTTCTCATCTAAATACGATAAAACCCTTCCTATGTTATCATCAACTGAGGAAACGCAAGCGAGATAGTCCTGCATATACCTTTGATATTTCCATCTCATTTTCTCTTTTTCGGTCATATTTGGCCAGTTTTCCTCAAAATCTTTATTTATGATATCGAGGATAGGGTCATAGGCAGCTTTCTGGGTCTCAGTAGCTCTTACGGTGTAGGGGTTATCAAATCCTCCTTGGTATTCTCTAACCTTTGGGCTGAGGTTTTTCATTCGCTGGGTAACCTCTGGTCTTATTTTACTGTCATGATTGTACATCATATCAGTAAGCAAATTCATTTCAGCTGTCCTTGCCGCCGTTCCTCGATTTTCATAGGCATCAAACAACGATTCTGGCTCTGGAAATTTTTTGTTCAGGAATTCTTTGAATTTATCAGGTCTTGGCCACCAAGGTCTGTGGGGGGCCTTGTGCAAATACATGAGCATAAAGGGTTTTATGGTATCTCGTTTCGTATCCAGCCAATCCAAAGTCAAATCCGTAATCACGTCGGTAACATAGCCCTCTATTCTGGTGGTATCGCCTGTTTTGGTGATGAAATCGGGATTTATGTACGAGCCTTGCCCAGGTAAAATCATAAATTCATCCACTCCTTTGGGATTATTGCCAAAATGGAGTTTTCCGAACATTGCGGTTTGGTACCCGGCCTCTTGAAAAATCTGTGGAAAGGTGACTTGGGTCGTATCAAAAGGCATATGGTTGTCCACTTTACCATTGATATGGGTATGTTTGCCTGTTAAGATCGTGGCCCGGGAAGGCGCGCATATCGAATTGGAAACACATGCATTGGTAAACACAATACCTTCTTTGCCAATTCGGTCTATATTGGGGGTTTTGATCAAGCGTTCATCATAAGCACTTATGGCCTGGTACGCATGATCGTCAGACATAATGAAGATGATATTGGGTCGTTCAAAAACTTTTTTGGTTTCTTCTTTCTGCTCTTCTTTACAGCTTACAAAAAAGAACATACTGGCCAGCACGAAATACAAACATTTGAGATTTTTTTTCATAGGGTCCCCGCTTTGCGAATGAAGATAACAATTATTTGGACCGGTGTATAAAACTTAACAGAACCTATATTCTGCAAAACAATAAAATGGAGCAGGAAACAACTACGTGCTTTTGTGTAACTTGCACAGGGTTAAACTGATTTTAGTTGAGTCCTCTTAAAAAGCTCTTCAAGCAAACCTTCATTTATGGACTGGCCACGGTCTTGCCCAGGGTCATTTCCTTTTTTTTACTTCCCTTATATACCTCGGTTTTTGAAAATGCCTCTGGTTATGGACAGTATACCAACATTTATGCTTGGATAGCCATTTTCAATGTCTTTCTGGCCTATGGAATGGAGACCGCCTTTTTTAGGTTTTACCACAAGCACAGCGAAAAGCAGAAGGTGATTTCCACTGCCTTGGTATCCCTACTGACCTCCTCTTTTCTCTTCTTTATCCTTGCTATGACCATCAAAGAATGGCTGGGGGAATTCACGAACATCAATGCGGAATATATTCGATTCACTACCTATATTCTTGTCCTGGACGCTTTGGCGATTGTTCCTTTCGCTCTTTTAAGGGCTAAGGAAAAGCCAATAAAGTATGGTCTGCTAAAGTTGATAAACGTGTCCATAAATCTTGGTTTTAATGTATTTTTCCTGTTGGTCCTTCCGAAAATGGCCCAACACTCCAATGGAGGTATTGCCACATTTATTTTTAAGGAGAATTGGGAAATCCAGTACATCTTTATATCCAATATAATTGCAAGTGGGGTAACTCTGCTTTTGCTTTTGCCCATATATTTCAAAGTCCGTCTGGACTTTGATTTCACCCTCTGGAAACAGATGATGAAATATGCGGGTCCCATACTTATTGCCGGGATAGCGTTTACCATTAATGAAGTTCTCGACAAGATTTTGCTCACAGAACTGCTCCCCGTATCCATAGCTGAAAGTGAGGTGGGAAAATATGGGGCGTGCTATAAATTGGCCTTGTTCATGACGCTTTTTGGCACGGCTTTTAGAATGGGGGTAGAACCCTTTTTTTTCAGTTATGCCACTCAAGAAAACCCACAAAAAACGTATGCCCAGATAACCAACTACTTCATTATCCTTGGAAGTACTATCTTATTGACCGTGGTGGTTTTCATCGATTTGCTGGCTAAACTGCTGATTCGAAATTCCATATATTGGGAGGCATTGGAGGTAGTTCCCATCATCCTTTTGGGGAGTTTTTGTTTAGGGATTTACCACAACCTCTCCGTATGGTATAAGATAACAGACAAAACCAAGTTTGGCGCGTATATTTCCTCGATAGGAGCACTCATCACCTTGTTTATCAATTTCATATTCATTCCTAAAATTGGATATATGGCTTCTGCTCTGGCCACTTTTTTCGCGTATAGCGGTATGATGGTCCTTTCGTACGCGTTGAGCAGAAAACACTATCCCATTCCATATAATATGCGAAAAATTGTTTTTTATATGGGGTTGTCCATTTTACTCTCTAGTCTATCCTTCTATGTCTTTAACCGAAATTTAATAGCCGGAGGGGGACTTCTTTTGTTATTTTTGGTATTGATTTACAAATTGGAGGGTAAAAATCTGCGTAGCATTTTTCAAACGCCATCCAAAAAAACATAAGCATGAAGATGGAGCATACCCCCTTCTATTATACCGTAGAGATAAAAATCAGCCAAACTTAAAAATGAGAATACGAGTTGTAAATCGCTCAAAACATCCATTGCCCCATTATGAAACAATGGCTTCGGCAGGAATGGATTTAAGGGCAAATCTCCATGGGCCGATAACCCTAAAACCTATGGAGCGAAAAGTTATACCGACTGGAATTTTCATGGAACTGCCCATTGGATTCGAAGCGCAGGTACGTCCAAGGAGTGGTTTGGCCGCCAAAAAGGGAGTTACGGTTCTCAATGCACCGGGTACGATTGACGCTGACTACCGAGGAGAAGTTGGAGTGATTCTTATCAATCTTTCTAAAGAAGATTTTATAATCAAGGACGGAGAACGTATTGCCCAAATGGTGATTGCGAAGCACGAAAGAACCGAATGGCAGGAAGTAGAGGAGCTCACCAAGACGGATAGGGGTTCCGGTGGATTTGGAAGTACAGGCACACAATAAAAAGAGATACTAAGTACGTTATATTTTTATTATGAAGATTATTGTCCCAATGGCCGGCAGAGGTTCTCGACTTAGACCCCATACGCTGACCGTACCCAAACCCTTGATTCCAGTGGCTGGAAAACCAATAGTGCACCGTTTGGTAACCGATATTGCGAAGGTATTGGGGGAACCTATAGATGAGATTGCCTTTATTTTGGGCGATCCGGCTTTTTTTGGAAACGATATTGTGGAAAGCTTACAAGAGTTGGCTGCAGGCTTGGGTGCCAAAGGTTCCATTTATAGACAGGACCAACCCTTGGGAACGGGTCACGCCATTATGAGCGCAAAACCATCCCTTAGTGGTCCCGCGGTAATCGCGTATGCTGATACCTTGATTCGAGCTGATTTTGATTTGGATAAATCAGCAGATAGTGTGATTTGGGTAAAACAAGTTGAAAAACCTGAAGCATACGGTGTGGTCAAGTTGAGTAATGCGAATCAGATAATTGAATTGGTAGAAAAACCGACAACATTTGTTTCTGATTTGGCGGTCATCGGCATCTATTATTTTAAAGATGTTGGAATACTCAAGGAAGAGCTCCAATATGTTTTGGACAATGACGTAATGCACGGTGGAGAATATCAAATAAACGATGGGATAAAGCGAATGATGGACAAAGGCATGAAATTTGTTCCTGGAAAAGTGGATGAATGGATGGATTGCGGTAACAAAACAGTGACCGTTGAAACCAACCAACGGATGCTCGGATTCTTGGAAAAAGATGGGGAAACGCTTATCTCCGAAAATATAACCTTGGAAAACGCGAACATTATAGAACCTTGCTACATTGGAGAGAAGGCGATAATAAGAAATACCACAGTAGGTCCCTACGTATCTATTGGAACGGGTACCCTATTGGAAAATTCAACAATAAAAAATAGTATTATTCAAAGTAATAGTCAAATATCCAACGCCAATTTGGACAATGCCATGATCGGCAATCATGTTGTTTTTGATGGTAAATTTGAAACGGTAAGTCTTGGCGACTATTCAGAAATGAAGTAGGTCGTTGTCAAGCTGATGAAATAAGACGGTAAAAATGAGAAGGATGATATGGGCGGTATTGATTTTATGGATACCCTTGTGCGCAACAGCACAAGAGGAGGAAAGCGCTGAGTTTTTTTTGGAAGAATATACCGATGAGTTTCAAAATCTTTTTTTTGAAGCCTTGAAACATAAAGGAATCCAAAACTACGACAGAGCAGCCGAAAAATTCTTGGAGTGCAAGAAACTGGAACCGGATAATTCTGTCCTTGATCACGAACTGGCACGAACATATTATTTGGACAAAAAATACAATCTAGCTGAAGGTTATGCGCTTTCAGCAGTAGAAAAAAATCCGTACAACTATTGGTACCTGGAACATTTGATGCGCATTTTGGAAAAACAAGGCAACACGCTCGATGCTTTTTCAGATAGAATTCCAATTGCAGACCAAGCTTTAAAAAGCAATTTGGTCAGAATCTATTATCAAAAGGCGAAGTATGAAGATGCACTGCAACTATTGGAAGAACTTCCTAAAAGTGACTTCAACCAAAATCTAAAGCAGAAAATACAAGATTCCTTAAAGAAAGGAGCCCCTCCAGTTGTTCGGAATGAATCGAAAAGAGAGGATACCGTGTCTGAAAATCCAGTTATGGGATACAAGAACCGTATCGAAAAGCTAATTTCGAATTCAGATTATGGAGCGCTTAGAACACTGGCTGAAGAAGCAGTAGAACGTTATCCGCTCCAACCCTATTTTAAATATGCCTACGGACGGGCATTGATCGGTACGGAAAAACTGAAAGAAGGGATTGAAGTTTTAGAAGCTGCTTTAGATTTTATTTTTGAGGACAACGCCTTAAAAAACAAAATTTATACGGCCCTGGCAGAGGGATATACTGCTCTCGGAAATCTAAAGAAAGCGAGCGAATATTCTAATAAGATAGAACCCAGGTCTTAATGCAAAGGACAATGAAACGAGAACAATTGGTATTTTTTGTAGCTATCGTGATTTTTTTGTCGGCCTGTAAAAGCACAAAGAACATTGCTGGTGGAAAAGTGGATAAATCCATTTCCACGAAAAGAATTGTCGCGAACCACTACGAAAACCAAGAAAATTTTAAGACACTTCGGGGTAAGGTAAAAATAGATTATTCAAACGGAAAAGCGAGCCAGGGCTTTAATGTTAGCCTTAGGATGCAAAAAGATGAGGTTATTTGGATAAGTGCTCCCTTGGGGGTCGTGAAAGCCCATATTACACCGGATAAAGTTTCTTTTTATAATAAAATCCAAGGAGAGTATTTTGATGGGAATTTTGAATATTTAAGTGACTTGCTCGGTACCGAGTTGGATTTTGAAAGTGTACAGAACTTACTTCTTGGCAACGCCATATTGGATTTGAGAAAGGAAAAATTGGCCTCCCGGATCATAGCGGGCAGCTACGAATTGAAACCGAAGAAAGCACAGAAATTGTTCAACATATTATTCCGACTTGAACCGAAAAACTTTAAGATAGCCTCTCAAGAGGTCATCCAATCCGATGAAAATCGTTCGCTTCAGGCAAAATATACGTATCAAGATATTTCAGGAAAGGTTTTGCCAAATACGGTACAGGTTGTAGCTCTTGACAATCGGGAAGAGACCATAATTGATTTGAGTTTCAGAAACATTGAGTTGGATAAATCGCTGAATTTTCCCTATAAAATTCCAAAGGGATACGATGAAATTATATTAAAGTAAAATGTTAGGTAAACTTTCATATCAATTTTCTTTACTGCTGATTACGTTGATATGCATGTCTTATACCTATGCCCAGACCGGGGAACAAAGGGCCCTTGAGGCCAAAAGAGAACGCCTCCAAAAGGAAATCAAGGAAATCAACAGATTGCTTTTTGCTGAAAGAAAAGAAAAAGGTGATATTTTGGACCAAATGGATGCGTTAGATCAGAAGATAAACGTGCGTCAAGAGCTGATACGGCTTACCAACCAACAGACGAATTTACTGAATCGTCAAATCAACGTTAATATCAGGATGATAAGTAAGTTAAGGGAAGATTTAGCGCTTTTGAAGGAAGATTATGCCAAACTTATAAGAAGATCGTATCGAAATAAATCGGAGAACAGTCGATTGATGTTTTTGTTATCCTCTGAAAATTTCTACCAAGCACTAAAGCGATTTCAGTATATGAAACAATATGCGCAGCATCGAAAAAAACAGGGAGAGACCATAATCGAAAAAACCGATGAGTTGGCCACTCTCAATAAAGGTTTGGTAGAGCAACGAAAGCAGAAAGAGCAATTATTGGTAGAAAACAAGAACGCGAAACGTGCATTGGATGAAGAAATTAACTCGCAAAAAATCTTGTTGACCAGTATCCAAAAAAACGAAGCAAAATATACTGCAGCTATTGATAAGAAGCGTAAAGAAGCCCGAAAAATAGATAGGGAAATCGAACGTCTTATCCGAAGTGCCATAGCCAGCACAAATAAAAAAGCGGGAAAATCCAACGTAAGGACCTTTGCGCTTACCCCGGAAGCCAAAATTGTGGCCACAAATTTTTCAGCCAATAAAGGAAAATTAATATGGCCTGTGGAAAAAGGAATTAAGAGCCAGGGGTACGGTGTTTATAGTGACAAATTGTATCCTGGTATCAAACATAGAAACAACGGAGTTACCATTACCACGGATAAAGGAAGTAAAGCGAGGGCCATTTTTGAAGGTGAGGTGATCGCAGTTCTAAGTGTACCAGGAGGAAGCCGAGGTGTCCAAATCAAACATGGCAACTACATAAGCACCTATTATAATCTTTCTAAACTCTATGTAAAAAAAGGAGATAGGGTTACCGCAAAAGATGTTCTTGGGGATATTTATACCAGTCGGTTTGACGGCACTACAAAATTAAAGTTTTACTTGTACCGTGATTCCAATCGACTGAATCCTGAAGAATGGATTTATCAGTTGTAAGCTTTCTTAACTTTTTGATAACATGAACAGGACAAACCACGGTCGTTTTTTTTCATCTTTGAAAAGATGAAGAAAACAGGGTTCTTTTTTTTAGTGATGGTTTTAATGACCTCGTTTAAATGTGAGGATATCATTAAATTCAATGACAATGAGAGACTTTTGTTTCAAGGGATTATTGTGGATGTGGCAGGGGAACCACTTGGAAACATCCCCGTTGAAGTTAGGGCCACGAGGTCTTATTTTAATCCTTATTTCCCTAATTATCTAGATTTGCCGGAGGGCGAACTTTCTGGTGAAGGGGTTTCAGATTCGGATGGGAATTTCAATATCATATCACTTGCCTCAGTAAATGCGGAAATGTACGTGGTGGTCAACCCTTCCTATTCCAAAGATTTTCAACAAAACCGGACTTCGTTTATCGTTTCAGGAATCGATTACCGTAACGATATTGAGAATCAGGGATTTCGTCTTACCGAAGAGGTGGTCTTGGACCGTAAAAGTAATTTTAGGACAAGAATCTTAAGGGTGACAGACAATACGGATACATTGAACTATTCAATCCGCTTTTCACCTTTAGTTCCCATAGAAAATCTACAAGCGAAAGACACTTTAGCGGTAGAATTCGACCCAAATACTATTGTAGGTCGTATGCTACCCAATGAATCACAAACGACATTGGACATCGTTATGCGTGAAAATGATTCCATTTTGTTTTCCTATAGTTTATCAGGTGAAGGAATTCAAAGAGATTCAACTATCGCAATAAACGCCCAAAACCGATCTTTTGATTTTGAATTCTGACAAAAAATATATCCTGTTTCTCTTTTTGGGTTTGAGCCTTTTGTCAATTGGCCAAGAGGAAAAGACAAACCGTTGGAAAAAGTACCACTATGATGTTTTGGGGGAAGTCTGGATCGGTTATCTGAATCCCCAGTTTTATGGAGATAACTTTTTGGCCAAAGCTTTTGATGTGGGGGAAGGTGTTGTTTTGGGTATAAATGGACTTCCTGACCATAAATGGTATGCGGGGGTCCAGTTTTCCTCATTTAGGGGAAATGTAAGCAACACTTCGCGAGTTGGTTTTTTCGATTCTTCCAGGATACAGCAGATTTACGTGACCGGAGGATATTCGTTTTCAAAAAAAGAAAGTCGATTTTCAATGAAAGGCGGCGTGGGCTTCGGATATGTTGACTTGCGCAACGAAAGAAACTTTGAACGGTTCAGGGACAACGGCTTTACAGTTATGGGAGGGCTGACATTCTCCTACCGTCTCAATACGTTTTTTGGATTGTACGCTTTGTTGCAACATCAATGGTATTTTTTGGATATCGATGTCCCTCCCGAAGAACGGAGTTTTTTTAGGACCGTCACCCTTTTCGCACCTTCTGTGGGAATCAAATTTTCTTTCCTTTAGGCCGCTTTAGTTGGTGAAAAGTGCCTTCAATTCAGTAGCTTGGTCGGGCCGCATTTTACCGGCCAACACTAAACTTAACTGTTTTCTGCGCAATGCACCCGCATAACGTTCTTTTTCCAAGTCGGTTTCCGGGACTATTTCTGGGACTTCGGTAGGTTTTCCAGTTTCGTCAACGGCAACAAAAGTATAAATGGCTTCATTGGCTTTCGATTTGTCGCCTGTAAAACGATCCTCCATCCAAACATCAATATACACTTCCATCGAGGTCCGAAAGGCACGTGAAAGGGTCGCTTCGATGGTAACCACACTTCCCAAAGGAACATTTCTGTTAAAAGCGACATGATTTACAGAGGCTGTAACCGTGATTCTTCTGCTGTGTCGTCTAGCGGCGATACTGGCAGCTCTGTCCATACGGGCCAATAATTCCCCACCAAAGAGATTGTTCAATGGGTTGGTTTCCCCGGGGAGTACCATATCCGTCATCACGGTCTTAGAATGTTTGGGCGTCTTGGGTGCCATACTCTTTTTGCAAATATAAATCAGCGATCAGATTAAAAAAGAAGGGGTACGTATTATTTTTCAGATAGCAACCAGGCATCGGGAGACTCACTTTTTCTTATGGTTTTTAAGGAAGTGAGCGCTTCGGAAGCATCTTCAAAACTGGAGTAGGCAACTTGATGAAGTCCAAATCTATTTGTCCCCAAATAGATAGCTTTATATCCCTTTCTCTGCAATTGCTCCACTTTTCGGTCAGCATTTCGCTTGATACGGAAGGCACCCGCGATTACGTGATGTTTCCCGATTTGTTTCTTGTTCAATGCAACGTTGATTGCAGGGAGTTCAAGAGGTTTTCCGTCAAAAAAAGTAGCTTCTTGGATTAAACGAGACACCTCCTTTTGGGCATCTTGTCTCGCTAATGTCTGTTTTTGATTAAAATCCGAATAGGCGCTGAAGCCAGTAAATCCCAAGGAAACAGCCAACAATAAAATGGCGGCATATTTAAGCCAGGGCCTAAAAGCGGTCTCTTCCCGTTTTTCAGGAGTAATAATGAAAGGAATATTGGCTTCAAGGTCCTCCACCTCTTCTTTTAAAACTTCTCTTTGGATGGGCACGGCGTTCAATGGGGCAAATCCAAAAGAAGAGGTAAGGTAATTGGTTTTATTCTCGGGTTGAAATTGTATTCTAGCTGCTTCATTTTGCCACAATTTCCCAATGCCATGGAGGTCAATTTTCTCTCCTTGGGAAAGTCTTTGTCTCCAAAGTTCTCCAGCGCTTTGGACTTCGTCCAAAAGATTTTCATATCCCAAATTCTTTTGTTTGGCAATATGGGAAACCAAAAGGCCATCGTTTTCCTTTAACTGTGCATTGAAGGAGATACTTTTTTGTGGGGGAAATAATCGATGTGCAGAAGAATCTATCGCAGCAGAATCGGTATGCGCCAAGAAAGCACCAAAACCTGGTACAACCACACAATTGTAATCGTAGAGCAAACTTGTAATGTATCCCTCCAGTCGCATGTTGGCAAATATTATAAAAAAACGAAAAGAGCAAAATTCAGCTTATCACTTTTTATTAACATACAAAAAACAGTATCTTCATACTCTTCCCAAACTTATTATTAAGTGACTGAAAATGAAATAATTGCGTGGCTTAGATTGCAAGCCGTACGAAATGTAGGCGACATTACGGCGAAAAAACTGATTGCCCACTACGGTAGTCCAAGTGCAGTTTTTACAGATGAGATGCGGAAGCTTCTCCGTATTCATGGAATAGGCAATACCATTTTAAAAGAATTATATGCCCCCAGTTATTTAAAACAAGCAGAGCAAGAGCTTAAGTTTCTACAGCAAGAGGACATTTCCATTTGCAATTTTAACTCAGAAGACTACCCAAAATTTTTAAAACACTGCGTCGATGGGCCAATTCTCCTTTTTAAAAAGGGAAAGATCAACCTAAATGGCCGAAAGATTTTAAGCATTGTGGGAACGCGAAACATTACGCGCTACGGCAGGGTATTCTGTGAGGAATTCATCTCGGAAATTGCACCGATGAATCCGGTAATCGTTAGTGGTTTTGCTTACGGGGTCGATATTACGGTTCAGCGACTTGCCATGGAACATGGTTTGCAGACGATAGGGTGTTTGGCACACGGGTTAAATCAAATATACCCCAAATCACACGCAAAATATATGCGAGCTGTAATGGACCATGGCGGGTTTATTACCGAGTTTTGGAGTACCAGTAGGCCTGATAGGGAAAACTTTTTGAAGCGAAACCGTATAATCGCTGGAATGAGCGAGGCGACCTTGGTCATAGAATCCGCCGAAAAAGGAGGAAGTCTTGTTACCGCGGATATTGCCAATGGTTACAATAGGGAAGTCTTCGCCGTTCCGGGAAGATATACCGATAAGTACAGTCAGGGCTGTAATGATTTGGTGAAGCAGCAGAAGGCACATATGTTAACCTCGGCCGCAGAGTTGGTCTATCTTATGGGGTGGGAACTGCAGGAAGCAAAACGAGAGACGCCCACAATCCAAAAAAAGCTCTTTGTAGAACTTGAATTTACGGAAAAATCGATTTATTCCTATTTGGAACTATGCGGAAAGCAAGAATTGGATTCCATAGCCCTGGAATGCAATTTGTCCGTGTCTAAGGCTTCCTCGGCATTATTGGCCATGGAGATGAAAGGAGTGGTACGTCCTTTACCTGGAAAATCGTTCGAGCTGATTTGAAAGCGCACCGCAGTTTGGGGAAGAAAACGACCAAAGGACAGAGCGATATCCGTGTCTAAAATCCTCCATCAACTGTAAAGCTGTACGAAACATTAATAGGCCTGCCGTCCAAGGTGATTCCTTCGGTTTTTACAAGGTATTTTCCTGGTATATCCCCTGCAAAGAAATCAAAACTGGACTTTCCATTAGGGTCCATGTCAATATTTGGCTCCCAATGCAATGTGTTCCTATAATCCATTTGGTGGTGCTTAGGTGCCGGGATACTGTAATCGGGACCAAAAAATTCCCTTACCTTATAGAATCCTCCTAGTTTCATACTTAAACTACCAGGTTGTTTGCTTGGCGTATCCCTTAAAATAGTGTTCAATTTACCCTTGGTGTACACGGCAATCACCCCTTCAGCGGCCCGAACACCATAAATAGCGGCTCTCGGACCCCTAAGAACATCTATAAATTCAACTTCGTAGGGACTAAAAGTTTGAAGAAATCCACTAGTGACCTGAATCCCGTCTAAAAGAAAAAGAGGCTCTCTTGGTCGATTATTAATACCCTGATCACCACCTTCGTCCCCGCCATTAGGGTCACCGGTGGCAGCAGAAAATCCACTTCTAATCGATACTCGTTGGTCTGGGGATACCCGTACACCGGGGACATTTTGCAGCAAATCAAAAATAGTCAATGCGGCTATCCCAAAAGTGGAATCCCTGAATACACGATTACTAGGTTCAGCGTAAATTGTAAACTTTCTGATTTCTTCATCGATAATTTCTTTTCTTGTCTTTTTTCTGGCTTTCACGGTTACTCCCTTCAGCCGGGTTATCTTCGAACTAAGTCCAAACTGTGAAGGTGCTGTGGGTTTGTATGGAAATGGTGCTGTTACCTCTTTTTCAAGTGATGGTTTGATTGTAGCCGGGTAAGGTTCTTCTGGATTTATCTTTGGAAAGGTTCCATTGAGCACTATCTCCAATTCGTTGTCCTTTGCTCTTTTTGAATAGTCCAGGGACTTGGCGCGCACAAATGCATGAATAGTATCGTAAAAAATGAAAGGGCCGAAATTAAATCTGCCTTGCGAATCGGTAGGGTTCTCGCCCTGAAAGAAAGGCTCCCCCAAGATACTCAGTTTCACGGAAGATTTTCTCGGACTGTAAGGGTTGTTAAAACGAGTGGTTTTGCCGGTTATCATTATTCCTTTTTCCGGTTCATGGGACAACTGTTTACCGACCTTGTTCTGCAAGAGCTCCTTCCAAACGAATCTTCGCCAACCATGTGTGAGCATCAGCAGGTCTAGATGATGTCTGTTGGAGTTGCCGATTTTGTCAAAAAATAGGTCAGAATCCAAAAAAGTGTGTCCTATCTCGGAATCTAAAAGTAACCAGCTTACAATACCTGTATTTCCGTCAAGTGACCGCTCTGTTTCCCAACGGATACTTGAGGATAAATTTCCATACAATGGATTTCCTTCTCTGTCCGTTAAACCCAGTTCCACCTCTATTTTTTCCCTAGGACCGTAAGTTTTGGAGTTTGTTTTGACCGATGCCACCACTTCATTTTCAGTATGATGTACAAAAAGAAGTCTCTCGCAAACGGGTTCGCCTTCTCGCGTAAAAAGTGTAAAATGTGCAACACCGTCCCGAATGTTCTCCGTAAGAATTTTGACGGTATAGGTTTTTCGGTTTGAATCAATTGTTCTCTTGAAAAAAGTCTTGCCCCTTAGGTGCCCCAGGATAAAGGCCCCTTCCAAGCCTTTTTTATAGCTTGTACTGATTTTTAAAAGTAGGTTTTCACCGTTGTTTTTGGCATTTAGGACATAACCTTCTTTCCTTGTTTCCGGGACAGGAAAGCTGTATTCCCTGTCGTCAACGGCCACGGTTGCGCGATAGGTATTCCCAAATTTGGGTTTGAACGAAACGGATGCCAGACCGTAATCGGAACTTTCAAACACGGATACTAGCTGGTTGTTTTGGTCCAAAATTTTTCCCTTGACCGAAATCCCCCCACCCGTTGGATTTGTGCATTTTATGGCCAGGACGGTGTTTATTCCCGAAACGAGATTACCGCCTTCGGGAAAAAAATGGACTACAGGTTTATTCAGCGCGCCTTTCTGAGGACTTTTTATCTTCCCATCAGGTTCTTCATTACCTATAAAAATGTACTTTACGTAGGGCTTTGGCTCGTTTTCGTTAAGCATGTACTTGGTGTAGGTTCGAAACATATACTTTCCACTTTCCAATGTTTCCGGAATTATAATATCACCGTTGGCCCCCATATTTTCGACGAGAAGTTTCTGTTGGGCCACTATATTGTTTTGAAGGTCCATGAGCTCAACATATACTACTTTGCTCCTGTCACTTGGCACATGTGAAATACCATCGACCAAATAGATTTTGAACCATACGGTATCCCCTTGGTTGTAGAACTCCCTGTCCAAATGGGCATATACTTTTTCGGGAGCCTGTTTTGTTGAGTAGGAAGCCAGTTTACCTAAGATTTCTTCGAACTTAGGGCTTTCTTGCGCACCTACCGAAGCGATAAAGAGTGGAACAAAAATAAAATGGAAAAGGGCTCTGCTCATCGACTTTTTATGGACATCCTTTTTAAGATACGATATTTCAAGCCCAATGGAAATGGCCAGATGGGTTTTAACCTTAATTTAGCAAAGTTGTTTTTAATACCCCACCTTCTCGCGCACCCGTTGCAGTACCCCGTTGGCCACCTTACGCGCTTTTTCGGCTCCAATGGTCAAGGCCTGGTCAATTTCTTCTACATGTTCCATGTAATAAGCAAATTTTTCCCTCGGCTCCTTAAACTTGTTCAAAAGTATTTCGTACAGTGCTTGTTTTGCATGGCCATAGCCGTAATTCCCGGCCAGGTAATTGGCACTCATCTCTTCAATCTGTTCTTCTGTGGCCAATATTTTGTACAATGCAAAAACGTTGTCTTTGGATGGATCTTTTGGGTCTTCCATTGGAGTACTGTCCGTAACAATACCCATCACCTGCTTGCGTAGTTTTTTATCGGCTTGGAAAATGTCAATGATATTTCCTTTGCTCTTGCTCATCTTCTGGCCATCTGTACCGGGAACATACATCGTTTCTTGATGTACCCTAGCCTCTGGGAATACAAAGGTCTCGCCCATTTGATGGTGAAAACGGGAGGCCACGTCGCGGGTCATTTCCAAATGCTGCAGCTGGTCCTTGCCCACTGGGACAACGTCGGCGTCATACAATAGAATATCGGCTGCCATGAGCATGGGGTAATTGAACAATCCGGCGTTCACATCTTCCAAACGGTCCGCTTTGTCTTTAAATGAATGGGCCAAGGTAAGCCGTTGGTAAGGGAAAAAGCAGTTCAAGTACCAGGCCAGTTCGGTGACTTGGGGTACATCACTTTGTCGATAAAAAACGGTTTCCTCAATATCCAAGCCAAAGGCCAGCCATGCGGCAGCGGTCGCATAGGTGTTATCCCGCAGTTCCTCTCCGTCTTTTATCTGAGTTAGTGAATGCATGTCCGCAATGAACAGAAAAGATTCATTTTCTGGATCCTTTGCCATTTGTATGGCCGGTATGATCGCACCCAAAATATTGCCTAGGTGGGGTGTTCCAGTACTCTGAATGCCCGTTAAAATTCGTGCCATGGTTTGTTTTGTGCAGCGACAAAGGTAAAAGAATTCAAAAAATACACACGGTATTGCTTACATTTGAAAAGGTGCAAAGCGTACTAAAAAATATAGGACAGGTGCTGTATCGAATTTGGTTCTACATTTTGGTGGCTGTCTTGATTTTTGTCTTTGCCCCGGCACTTTTGGTCACTACGTTTTCTGAAAAAACCTATCCACATTTTTTTTGGTTGGCCCGAAACTTCTGGGCGAAACCGATTTTATACGGTATGGGGTGTTTCCCAAAAATTGTTTATCAAGAAAAACTGCGCAAGCATACGAGTTATATGCTGGTTGCGAATCATACCAGCATGTTGGATATTATGCTAATGTTGCTCGTAAGTAAAAATCCTTTCGTGTTTGTGGGCAAGAAAGAGTTGGTTAAAATTCCAGTCTTTGGCTTTTTTTACAAAAGGGTATGTATCCTAGTGGACCGAAATGATGTTAAAAGCAGGACGGGAGTGTATCGGCGTGCACAAAAGAGACTGGACCAAGGTCTGAGCATCTGTATTTTTCCAGAAGGTGGGGTTCCCGATGAATCTGTGATACTGGACCAGTTTAAGGAAGGGGCCTTTAAGATGGCCATAGCGCACAAGATTCCGGTAGTTCCCATTGTTTTTTACGACAATAAAAAACGGTTCCCATTTACCTTTTTAAGTGGAGGCCCTGGGCCGGTTAGGGCCAAAGTCCATCATTTCTTTGAAACAGGGATATTGGAAGAGGAAGATAAAACCACACTGATGAAAGAAGTAAGGTCTGTAATATTAAATGAGCTTGAAGCTTAGAAAAATGAACTAGGAGACAAGGCAATTTGTATCCTAGTTTTGTGCGTACTTCCTTTATATGTTAAGACTAATGGGTATCTGGATGAGTATAAGACTAAATAATAGACATCATAAAAACACCCCGCCTTCTTAGGGGCGGGGCGCTTAGCGATTGTCTAAGGGACAATCTTCCTAACCAACTTCTTTATATATTCCTAGAATTTGAAACTTACGCCACTGTACACACCAACGGAAAAAGGTCTGAACGGTCCAGCGGTCTCAGAAAAAGTATTGAGCTGATATTTGAATACGGGTTCTAGGTTCAATTGAACTTTCGGAGAAATCTCATAATTAAAACCAACACCCACATTTGTACTAAAATTAACAGAGTTGGCATTGTTGGCTTCACCTACTTCAGTAACTAGGGCCTCATCTAAGGACTCTAACAGAATAGTATTATCAACGAGAAACAGCGAACTGATTCCTCCAATTATGTCAACACCGAACTTTTTGTCGATAAGTGCATAATTAAGTTCTAAAGGGACTTCAATGTATCCCAATTGTTGAACCATTTTTCCATCTCTTGCGGGATTTTCGGCGGACCGAATCTCTGAGAATGAATCCGCGGTTACCTCATCGGGTAGGCGTTTGCTACTTTGCACAACCAAATTTCTGGACGTTTCTGAGTAATTGATGTTGTCGATCAATTCATTGGTAGAGCCTTCCAAAGAAGAGGAGAAAACAATTTCGTTGGTATCATATCCATAATCCACGCGGTGCACCCCGGAACGTACTTTTAACTTTTTGCCCAAATTATAGGTTACCGTCAACCCATAACTCAAATTAACGTTACCTGATTTGGAGTTGGTGCTAAAATTGGAATGAATGGGGGATCCCTCTCCACTTCCCGAAAAATATACAGGGGCCACGGAAGGACCAACAGACCACTTATTTGAAGTATTTTCGGCGAGAAGCACATCTTCTTCCTCAATGGAATTCTGTTCCGCAATGGCATCGTAAATGGATTTTTTACCTTGGGATTCTGTTTCATCGTCTGAATTGGTTACATCTACTTTAGCAACGGCACTGTTCTCCAGCCCGGTATTTTTTGTAACACTTTCTTGGGAAGGGATTGAATTATTCATCTTCTTTTCAGACTCTTTAGTGTTCCCTTCTTCGTTTGAAGCGATTGCCATGGCATCTTCTCCTTTATTTTCCAAAACATCAGCGCGCTTTTTTGGGATTTCGGATTTAATATCCTGGGATATCCCGTCGTTTTGCGCAAGTACAGTATTGGGTACATTTTTGGGCATTCCATTATCTGGATTCTGCTTTTGAGGTGTTCGCTGGGATTGATATGATTCGTTGGAAGCGGCATAAGAATCCGTAGCTGCCTCCTTATTTTTGCCCGAAGAAGGTTCCTTTACCTTATCAATTCGTGTAGGGTCAGATTGAACATCGGTCACCTCAATGGTTTCCTCAGGGATATCTTCTTGCAGTAACTCGGTGTCCTCAGAATCTGTAACACTTACTTTGTTTGGAATGTTGGTATTTTGGTTTTCCCCATTCTCTAAAGGAGAATTGATCGCAAAAAATAAGATTGCGAACAACGCTGCCACTCCACCAAGTTGCCACCAAATTGGGATAACCCGTTTTTTCTGTTTCTTTTTGTCCAAGGTCGCTTCAATGGAATTCCAGACCCTTTCGTCAGGCAACTCCTGGAAGTCTTGGAAAGTATCCTTGAACAATTGCTCTAAATTCTTTTTCCCCATTACTAAATTCTTTAAGCAATGTTTATATTTTCTTTTTTTATTTTTTCTCTCAAAATCATTTTGGCCCTGGCCAGATTGGATTTCGAGGTTCCAGTGGATGTCCCCAGCATCTCACTGATTTCTTTATGACTGTACCCATCGAGCACATATAAATTGAATGTAATTCGATATTTATTGGGGAGGTCTTGAATATGCCCCAACAAAGTAGAAAGACTTACATCCAATTCTTCGGTATCCAGTTCTATGGTATCCTCGCCCAGATTTTCGGAAACAACATCCATGTATTGCTCTTTGCGATACTTTTGAAGTACTGTATTTATGGCGACCCGCTTGATCCAACCTTCAAAAGAACCTTTAAAGTTATATTGCTCAATCTTGGCGAAAATTGTTATAAAACTATCATGCAGATTATCCTCTGCTTCGATTTTATTTCGTGAATACTTCAGGCACATACCGAACAACACCCCGGAATATTTCCGGTATAATTCAGCTTGGGCCGTACGTTTTCCGCTTTTACAATTATGTATTAGTTCCTCAAGATCCAAATGTTGGTCATTTTTGGATTGTTGGTGTTGTCAGTTTGTGTCTTCCACTGGAACAGTGTATTCCAAAAAAGTGGCGTCTCCAAATTCATCTTGTCCTGTATAAAATCTAAACCGATATGTTCCGGTAAAGATAACATTGAATTGGAAGCGCGCTGAAACTTCTTCTGTCAATTGTGCACATGCATCGTCATCGGTAAATACCGACCCTATCACGGTGATGTTTCTTTCCGTCTCTTCGGGTTTGGCCACATCAAAACCTTCAAAGAAGGTACAACTGTCCGGCCTTCGATAGATGACTTCAATATTGTAACTCTGATTTAATTGAAAAGATTCGGGAACGTTGGCCTCTACCACAGATAGTGTGGTAAAGTGAAAATTTGGCCCGTCATCGGTGTCACAAGAAGAGAGTGGAATACACAAAACACAAAAAAGACAGCCTAATACAACCTTTTTCATCATTGAAATTCTTTATTAGGTAGATGTGCAAGGTATTCAAGGGTTGCGTTTGCTGAAGCAAATACGGAAATTTTGGAAAATTAGTAGGCCGTATTACGCATTTACGGTCGCGATGGCCTCTTTTATTTTGGCTTCCAATTCCTCAGAAAGTTCGGGATTATCGGCCAGGAGTGCTTTCACGGCATCTCTTCCTTGGCCCAACTTGGTGTCTCCATAACTAAACCATGACCCGCTTTTTTTCACAATTTCATAAGCGACCCCCAAATCCAAAACTTCCCCGACTTTAGATACCCCTTCGCCATACATAATATCAAATTCAGCGGTTTTAAAAGGAGGGGCCACTTTATTCTTCACCACTTTTACCCGGGTTTTGTTGCCTTGAACGTTACCGTCGGTGTCCTTGATTTGGGTGGAACGGCGAATATCCAATCGGACCGACGCATAAAATTTGAGGGCGTTTCCTCCGGTAGTGGTCTCAGGATTTCCGAACATGACTCCGATTTTTTCCCGTAGTTGGTTGATAAAAACCACGGTACAGTTGGTCTTGCTGATGGTAGAGGTGAGTTTACGCAATGCTTGGGACATCAATCTGGCATGGAGCCCCATTTTTGAATCTCCCATTTCCCCTTCAATTTCACTTTTCGGGGTAAGGGCTGCCACCGAATCCACAATAACAATATCTATGGCTCCCGAGCGTATCAAATTATCGGCAATCTCTAAAGCCTGTTCCCCGTGGTCAGGCTGGGAAATGATCAAATTATCAATATCCACTCCTAGTTTTTGGGCATAAAAACGATCAAAGGCGTGTTCTGCATCAATAAAAGCGGCGATTCCACCATTCTTTTGGGCTTCTGCTATGGCATGTAAGGTAAGGGTGGTCTTTCCAGAAGATTCAGGCCCATAGATTTCGATAACCCGACCCCTGGGATATCCCCCAACGCCCAAAGCAATATCCAAACCCAAGGATCCTGAAGGGATGACCTCAACATCTTCAACCACACTGTCGCCCATCTTCATCACGGCGCCCTTGCCATAGGTTTTGTCCAGCTTGTCCAGGGTCAATTTTAGTGCCTTAAGTTTGGCTTCTTTCTCACTGCTCATAAGTTCGGTATTTAACAGGCTAAATTACCATTTCTTTTTTCATGAACAACGGTCACGCAACCTTTTTAAAAATATGTTATCTTATGGGTGCTAACTAAAAATAAACATTGGGCGAACAGGTCATTCGCAATTTGCATGTCGTAATGCAGCCGGGAGAAATTGCGCTATGGAAAGAAACGATGTGTAAAGGCTCCTTGGACTAAGGAGTCTTTTTCTTTTTTACCTTTGCCGAAATTTATTGGATTCTCTTCAACTTAATCATTGGTATAGCATGCAACTGTACAATACGCTAAGTGCGAAGGAGAGGGAAAAGCTTATTGAGGCGGCAGGAAAGGACCGGCTCACTATCTCTTTCTACAAATACGCACATCTTGGCAATACGGAAATTTTTAGAAATCATCTCTTTGTACATTGGAACGCTTTGGATGTTCTAGGGCGCATCTATGTGGCACATGAGGGCATTAACGCCCAACTTTCTGTTCCAGCGGAGAACTTTGAAACCTTCAAAAAACACTTGGACAGTATTTCTTTTTTGAAGAACGTCCGATTGAATATCGCCATTGAGCACGACAACAAATCCTTCTTAAAACTCAAAGTAAAGGTCAGGAATAAGATAGTTGCCGATGGTTTGGAAGATGACACGTTCGATGTCACCAACAAAGGAATCCACCTAGGGGCCGCAGCGTTCAATAGCTTAATTGATGAGCCCGATACAATTTTGGTGGATATGCGCAATCATTATGAAAGTGAAATAGGCCATTTTAAAAATGCCATTACCCCAGATGTAGATACGTTCCGGGACTCCTTGGACATCATTGAAAAGGATTTAAGCGAACACAAAGAAGATAAAAAACTGGTCATGTACTGTACTGGGGGTATTCGATGTGAGAAGGCAAGTGCCTATTACAAGCACAAAGGATTTAAAAACGTATATCAGTTGGAAGGGGGCATTATTGAATATACCCGACAGGTGAAAGCGCAAAATCTGGAAAACAAGTTTTTGGGCAAAAACTTTGTTTTTGACCATAGGCGTGGGGAGCGTATTTCTGATGATATTATTTCCAACTGCCATCAATGCGGCGAGCCCTGCGATACCCATGTTAACTGTGCCAACGAGGCCTGCCACCTGTTATTTATACAATGTAAGAAGTGTGCAGAGACCATGGATAATTGCTGTTCCGAGGAATGTAAAAAGATTCATCAACTGCCCGTAGACAAGCAGAAAGCTTTGAGAAAAGGAAAGGTGGTAAGCAATAAAATATTCAAAAAAGGCCGCTCAGAAGTACTTAAGTACAAGAAATAACATTTCCACGCTGCTACAAATTATCCTATATTTACATTAAGTTATTCTATGAACCTTTTTTAGGGAAGTTTCCTAAACTTCTTTAAATCAAGATATTAAATATGGCATGTAGCAGTTGTTCAACCGGTGTGGCTGGACAACCGCGTGGCTGCAAGAACAATGGGACTTGCGGCACTGATGGTTGTAACAAGCTCACCGTTTTCGATTGGCTTTCAAATATGTCGCTGCCCAATGGTCAAAGGCCATTCGAATTTGTTGAGGTACGTTTTAAAAACAGTAGAAAGGAATTCTTCAGAAATTCGGAAAACTTTCCTTTGATAATTGGGGATGTTGTGGCAACACAAGCTAAATCGGGACATGATGTGGGAACGGTCACACTCACAGGAGAGTTGGTCCGGGTGCAGATGAAGAAAAAGAAAGCGAACCAGGAGGACAGGACCATCCCTAAAATTTATCGAAAAGCATCACAACGGGATATTGATATTTGGCAAAAGTGCAGGAACAAAGAAGAAGAAATCAAAAAAAGATCTCGTGAAATTGCCATCTCGTTGAATTTGCAGATGAAACTAAGTGATGTCGAGTTTCAAGGAGATGGTTCAAAGGCCACTTTTTATTATACGGCGGAAGATAGGGTTGATTTTAGACAACTCATCAAGGATATGGCCAAGGCCTTCGGTATCCGAATCGAGATGCGTCAAATAGGGTATCGACAAGAAGCACAGCGTTTGGGCGGTATTGGTTCCTGCGGTAGGGAACTGTGCTGTTCCACATGGTTGACCGATTTTAGGTCGGTGAGCACCGCTTCGGCAAGATATCAGCAACTTGCCTTAAATCCCCAAAAGTTGGCGGGCCAGTGCGGAAAACTAAAATGCTGCCTGAATTATGAACTGGACATGTACTTGGAAGCCTTAAAAGATTTTCCATCCCAAGACAGCAAGCTTCAAACCCAAAGAGGTGTTGCGTTTTGCCAAAAAGCAGATATTTTTAAAGAGACCCTCTGGTTTTCGTATCGGGATGACCCTTCTATGTGGCATGCCCTCAACAAAGCCCAAGTTCATGAAATTTTGGAGCTCAACCGGAAGAACGAGAAAATTACAAGCTTGGAAGAATATGCCCAGGAAAACTTAGAAGATGAAAAAATGGTCTTTGAAAACGTGGTGGGCCAGGATAGCTTAAATCGATTTGACAGACCCAAAAAGAGAAAAAAACGGAACAAGAAAAAACGAAAGAACAAACCCAAATCGGCTTCCAATGCGTAACCCAATTCTTTGTGGTCTCTGTCTTTTTCTGAGCTTTTTTTCCTGTACCCCGGATTTGGAATTCTCAGAGTATCAAACGCTGAAAAAAGGGGAATGGGCCATTGACCAACCTATAAATTTTCAATTTTCCAAAGAGAATTCCCTTCAACCGCGCAACCTGTATTTGCATATTAGAAATGACAATAGCTATCCCTTCAGCAACCTTTTTTTAATCACTGAGCTGGAGTTCCCTAGTGGAAATACGCAAAAAGACACTTTGGAATATCTTATGGCCGAACCTAACGGAAATTGGCTGGGCAAGGGGCTAGGGAGTGTCAAGGAGAACAAATTGTGGTACAAGGAAAGCATCGTTTTGCCAGATTCTGGCGTATATACCATAAGAATAAATCACGCAATGCGAAAAAATGGCGATGTCCAGGGCATTACAGTCTTAAATGGCATTACAGATGTTGGCCTGGAAATTGAAAAAATCTCCCGATAATGGCGAAAAAAACAATAAAAAATCAACCCAAAGGTTTTGGAAAGTTTATCAAGTGGTTCTGGATGCTCTTTGGGATTGGAGTCCTGGCTACGCTCCTGCTTTTTCTCTTGGCGTCTTGGGGTGTGTTTGGGGCCATGCCCACTTTCGAGCACCTGGAAAACCCCAACACCAATTTGGCTACCGAAATTATTTCTTCGGATGATGAAACTTTGGGAAAATTCTATTTGGATGACAATCGGACGCCAGTGGCATTCAACGAACTCCCGGAAAATTTGGTCCATGCCTTGGTAGCTACGGAAGATGCCAGATACTATCAACATTCTGGTATTGATGCCCGTGGAACTTTGAGGGCACTTGCTTTTCTGGGCAAACGGGGCGGGGCGAGCACCATCTCACAACAGCTGTCCAAATTGCTTTTTACAAAACAACCTTCTGGCGGTGTGGGCCGAATTATCCAAAAAGTAAAAGAATGGGTGATAGCCACCCGTTTGGAAAGGCAATACACCAAAGAGGAAATCGTTCAGATGTACCTCAATCTGTATGATTTTAATTACAATGCCGATGGAATCCGCTCCGCAGCACGGATTTATTTTGGTAAAGAACCTTCGGATTTGAGAACAGAAGAATCAGCTGTTTTGGTAGGGATGCTTAAAAACTCTTCGCTCTACAATCCCATTCGAAGAGAAGAATTGGTGTTGAATCGGAGAAATACTGTACTGGGCCAAATGGCCAAATACGGATATATTTCCGAAGCGGAAAAAGATTCCCTGCAAGCGTTGAAGATGGATATCAATTTCAATCCAGAATCCCATAGAGAAGGATTGGCCACCTATTTCCGAATGTACCTACAGCGCTTTTTGAACCAATGGATTGAGGAAAACCCGAAACCCAACGGAGAGAAGTACAACATTTATCTAGACGGACTAAAAGTGTATACCACCGTGGACTCCCGAATGCAAAAAAATGCAGAGGAAGCCGTACAGGAGCACATGGGAAAGCTGCAGACGGCGTTTTTTAAGCAAAACACCCCAGAAAGAAATCCAACAGCTCCCTTTTTGGAGTTGACTTCCAAGGAAATTGACCTTATTATGGAACGCGCCATGAAGGTTTCTGCGAGATGGCGGGCTATGAAACGGCAAGGAATTTCGGAAAATGAAATCCGGGCCTCGTTCCAAAAAAAGACAGAAATGACAGTTTTTGACTGGGAGAGTGATTCTTTTGAAAAAGATACCATAATGACCCCTTTGGATTCCATCCGATATTACAAAACATTTTTACGCACGGCCATGATGTCCATGGAACCCCAAACTGGGCATGTGAAAGCGTGGGTGGGCGGCGTGGACTACAAACATTTCCAATATGATAATGTAATTCAAGGTGCGCGCCAGGCAGGATCAACCTTTAAACCATTTGTATACGCTGCGGCCATTGATCAATTGCGCTATTCCCCCTGTGATTCCCTGCCCGACAATCAATATTGTATTGAGCCTTTAAAGCACGGCAATCCGGATGCGTGGTGCCCAAAGAACTCAGATGGTAAATATTCTGGTGAAAACTTGACCTTGAAAAAAGCCTTGGCCAATTCTATAAATACGATTACCGCACAGTTGATCGATAAAGTGGGCCCTGGTTCTGTATCTAATATTGCCAAAAGTATGGGTCTTACCCGTGAAATTCCTGAAGTGCCTTCAATCGCATTGGGAACACCAGATTTTAACGTATATGAAATGGTCGGCGCCTATGGTACTTTTGCCAATCAAGGGGTATACGTAAAACCTGTTATGGTGACTCGAATAGAAGATAAAAATGGTACCGTGCTTTATGAATACCGTCCAGAGACCAAAGACGTATTGAGCAAGGATGTGGCCTTCGCCATGGTCAATCTCATGGAAGGCGTTACCCAATATGGTTCAGGAGGCAGGTTAAGGCATTCCTTCAATAAAAATAATAAGGTCTATAAAGAAATCATTACAGGATATCCTTATGAACTAACGAATCCCATTGCAGGAAAAACGGGGACCACCCAGAATCAAAGTGACGGCTGGTTTATGGGTATGGTGCCCAATCTGGTTACCGGAGTCTGGGTCGGGGGTGAAGACAGGGCAGCGCACTTCCGGACGTTGACCTACGGACAGGGGGCTTCTATGGCCTTACCTATCTGGGGCCTGTATATGAAAAAAAATTATGCCAATGAGGACTTGGAAATATCAAAAGGAGCGTTCGAAGAGCCGGAAGATCTGTCCATTAACGTAGATTGTACCAAGGTGCTGAAAGATATCCAAAAAGAGCTGGATACAGAAGACGATTTGGAACTGGACTTCTAGTGCATCACATACAAAGTAGGTGCCCCAAGCTTGAAATAGCTTGGGGCTTTTTTATTTAAGTCGTATTTTCAAACCGATTAAAAATGAGGTGGTATGATAAAAAAAACAGTTCCCAATGTTGAGGAGGCCTTAAAGGGGGTTAAGGATGGCATGACCTTTATGCTAGGAGGTTTTGGTTTGTGTGGTATCCCGGAGAATGCCATTGCCCAGCTGGTAAATTTGGGAATAAAAGATATCATTTGTATATCCAATAACGCTGGGGTGGACGACTTCGGATTAGGATTGCTGCTACAACACAAGCAGATAAAGAAAATGATTTCTTCTTACGTAGGAGAAAATGATGAATTTGAACGACAAATGTTGAGTGGCGAACTGGAGGTCGAATTGACACCACAAGGCACGCTGGCTGAAAAATGTCGGGCGGCACAATCAGGATTCCCAGCCTTCTATACCCCGGCAGGCTACGGCACAGAAGTGGCAGAGGGAAAAGAAACCCGTGAGTTTGATGGAAAGATGTATGTTTTGGAACCAGCATTTAAAGCCGACTTTTCCTTTGTAAAAGCCTGGAAGGGAGACGAAGCGGGCAATCTGATTTTTAAGGGGACGGCCCGAAATTTCAATCCCTGTATGTGCGGTGCGGCGAAAATCACGGTAGCTGAAGTGGAAGAATTAATGCCGGTAGGTAGTTTGGACCCCAACGAAATCCATATATCTGGCATATTCGTACAACGGATCTTTCAAGGCGAACACTATGAGAAGAGAATCGAGCAACGAACCGTCCGAAGCAGATGAATTAATGGGCAAACGTTTAAATAAATGCAGGGAAGAAGTAATATTATTGTAGAAAAATCAACCTTTTTTGCACTTAAAATCATAGACTTTTGTGAGCTTCTAGAACAAAGAAGAAAGTATGTTATTTCAAAACAACTACTTAAATCAGGCACGAGTATAGGCGCAAATATTCGTGAGGCGCAAAATGCAGAAAGTAGAGCTGATTTTATACACAAGCTTAAAATAGCTGCAAAAGAATTGGAGGAAACAAAATATTGGCTAGAATTATGTGATAGGTCAAATACATATCCATTTGAAGAGAATTTAAAAAAAAACGCAGATGAAATAAGTCTCATTCTAGGAAAAATTATAAGCACAAGTAAAAAAGGTTTAAAGAAATAGAGCATTTGCTCATTATGTTATTTAAAGCATTGGCAAATTAATTATGTTAGATAAAAACGGAATAGCAAAACGCATAGCAAAAGAAGTAAAGGACGGTTACTATGTCAATCTGGGCATTGGCATTCCCACTTTGGTGGCCAATTTTGTTCAAGACGACATTAATGTGGAGTTCCAAAGCGAAAATGGTGTATTGGGCATGGGTCCCTTTCCCTACGAAGGGGACGAAGACGCCGATATCATCAACGCCGGTAAACAAACGATAACCACTCTGCCGGGTGCCTCCTTTTTTGATTCAGCGACAAGTTTTGGAATGATTCGCGGGCAGCATGTGGACCTCACCATTTTGGGGGCCATGGAGGTTGCGGAAAATGGAGATATCGCAAACTGGAAGATTCCCGGAAAAATGGTCAAGGGCATGGGAGGTGCCATGGATTTGGTGGCCTCGGCAGAGAACATTATCGTGGCCATGATGCATACCAACAAAGCGGGAAAATCAAAACTATTACAAAAATGCACCTTGCCCTTGACAGGTGTAAAATGCGTAAAAAAAATAGTGACCAATCTCGCTGTCTTGGAGATAACTTCTTATGGATTTAAACTTCTGGAAAGAGCTCCGGGAGTAAGTGTCGATGAAATTGCTGCAGCAACCGAAGGAGAATTGATGATTGAAGGAGAAATACCACAAATGGCCCTTTAAAACACCTTAACACGGTACACCACAAAAACCGGCAGCTACACAACAATCATTTTATTGCGAATAAAACAAAAAATAACTTTGAAGTTATTGATTTTTTCGACAAATTGTAATCCTAAATTTTTACCATGGCATCCAGACTAAACACCACTGCAACGGAAGACACTGTACAAGTGTACCGAAATGATTTTTTAACCGGTTTTATGCTGCTTATCAAAAAGCTTTTTATGCTGTAACGGACCAGATTAGATAAAAAATCAAAGGCTAACGTTTTCGTTAGCTTTTTTTTTGGCTAATTTGAACAGATATGAAGCGTAAACTACAAAAATGTGGGGCATCCCATTTGGATATTTTGCATACCATTTCAAAAGAAACCTTCATCGCCACTTTTGAAAAAGACAACGACCCAGTATATTTTCAGGAATACATGGCGTTTGCCTTCACAAAAGAAAAACTACGCGATCAATTGCAGAACAAAAATTCCCAATTTTGGTTGGCATATCAAGAAGATGCGTTGGTAGGGTACTTCAAATTGAATAGGTCCGAGCCCCAAACCGATTTAAAGGATGAGAATGCAATGGAGCTGCAACGAATCTATCTGTTGGAAAAATACCAAGGTCAAAAATTGGGGCAATGGATGCTGGACAGCGCGATCACATTGGTAAGAGAAGAAAGTCAGGTTCACTACATCTGGCTAGGGGTCTGGGAAAAGAACAGCAAAGCGATACATTTTTACCAAAAAAATGGATTCCAGAAGTTTGGAGAACATACCTTTTTTATGGGTAAGGAAGCGCAAACAGATTGGCTGATGCGTCTAAATCTGAAGTAAGCGATCCAAAAACAAGGTATCGCCCTCCGCCTGTAACTTGGTGGCAATGGAATTTTCAAAAGCAGCATAGATCAAGAACGAAATTGCCCTGGCGTTTGCACGGGTAAGACTGTTGGTTCGATAAACCACATCCCTGATAGTTGAAAAACTAACGTTGCTCTTAATGGCAACGTTCGCGTAATCATCTTTGGAAACGTTTCTTCTAATGATCTGGGAAAGTGATTCGCTGATGGGTTTGCCAAAATCCTCTTTCTTAAAAATGGATTCACTATTGATAATGAAACCTAAGTTTTCTGCTGTTTTCATGCGATTTGGGTTTTAAAGGAGCTTTTTAGGCAATAGAATTGTATTTTCTATATTTGGCCTGTAACCCAATTACAGAAATATACATAAATACTGCACCTCCTCAAATATATGAAAAAATATTTCAGATTTAAAGAGCATGCAAATAATTAAGGAACTTCGAAAGAAGAAAGGAGTAAACCAAACCCATTTAGCTAAAGCCGTAGGGGTTAGCCTGCGTACCATTCAAACCTACGAGAAAAAGGGTGCCAATATTCCCAGCAAGAGATTAGCTAAAATAGCCTCCTACTTTGAAATTAGTGTTATTGAATTGCAGATTCGTGAGTTAAATGAGGAAGAACTAACCTACGGTAATCAAAAACCTTTTGATCACTTTGGAAGCCGATGCTACCCTTTGGATTTTGGCAAAACTTTTATGTTGGTGCGCTTACTTCTAGCTGAAACACAAGAAGAGTACGCTAAAAATATGAATGGCAGCGAAGAACCTGAGGATACCATGAAAACTGGTTTTGTTCTGGAGACGCTATACGATAGTTCTTATCTTGCCTTTGAAATCTCTGGGGATTCCATGAATGATGGCACAATTCAATCCATCCCGAATAAATCCATAGTACTTGGAGTAGAGCATACTGCAAAAGAGGTGTTAAGGAACCCAGAGCTATTTCTGGACCAAACAATGGTATTGGTCTTGTGTGACAGGATTACCTGCAAAAAGATAACTGAGGTTGACACAAACAAAAAAAGTATAACTTGCACTAATTTTAGGACCTCACCCGAGTTTAATGACTTCAAACTCCCTTTGGACGAAATCGTTCAACTGTTCAAAGTAGTTAAGAAGCAACTTTAAAAACCAACCTCCAGATTTTATTTAGTATTTCAGCAGCCTTATCTGAGGGTTCTTCAGTTTTGGCAAAACAAAAACGAAGTACGTTATCGTTTCTTTCATTTGTATGGAAAACGGGCTTGGAAGTAGCGCGCGTAACGTTTTTTCAATCAAGCGGAAGAATTTCACTTACTGATAGAATCAAAAACAATTTTTAAAATAAATGACTACAACATGAAAAATTCGAATAGTAATGGAAGAACAATTTGAAAAGCTCTTATACAGCAAAGATGAAGATAAAATCCTACAAGCTTTACAAATAGGGCAAACCAACCCCAAACTTCAAGCAATTATTGAAGAATTGGAAGACCTAGGAGAAACATTGTTTGAATATGGTGGATTTGAACTGGAGGAAATGCTGTGTTGGAACTATGTGACCTTTAGCCAAGCCCGACTTACCCATCTCCCGAAAAGTGTGGGGTATCTAAGAAACTTAAATATATTGGATTTATTTGATAATCAAATCAGTGAGCTACCGGAAGAAATTTGGAATCTCGCTAATTTAAAGGAATTGGATTTGGGAGCCAATCAATTCAGCTCCATACCCAAAGAAATTGAAAAATTGCAAAAATTAGAAGAATTGACATTGCGTATCAATAAATTTACATCCTTCCCGAAAGAAGTTGTATCCCTTAAAAATTTAAAAGTGCTACACTTGGCTGAAAATCAAATTGATTCGTTGCCCAAAGAAATAGGTGAACTGAAAAATCTAACCGATTTGCGCCTAGAGAACAATCGCATGCATAGTTTGCCGAAAGAAATTAGGTCTCTTAAAAATTTAAGAGTACTACACTTGGCCGACAATCAAATTGATTCGTTGCCCGAGGAAATAGGTGAATTGAAAAATCTAACCGATTTGCACCTAGAAAACAATCGATTACGTAATTTGCCTAAAGAAATTGAACATTTAAAGGCATTACGGTGTTTATACTTATCCGAAAACAATTTTCCCTCATCTGAAAAGGAAACGGTAAAAAAACTACTTCCACAAACAAGGGTATATTTTTAATTGATTGTTGCGGGCATATCGCGTTCAGTTGGTTTTTGGCCACTTGGATTATGGGGTGTATTGATAATGATTATTCTGGCCTTTGAGGTGATTTTATCCCTGGATGCGTCCCACGCTATCTTGAATACCTTTCCTTTTAATTGAACCAAAAGGGGAACTCCTCCAGCAAGCTCAATGACATACCCGCGGTCCGTAGCCTTGGCAAAACACCATTGCCCCCGAACCCAATTACCCGCTCGCGGTCCGTAGCCTTGGCGAAGACCATCACTCCCAAACCCCAGAATCCAAATCCCACAGGGTCCCAAATGTCATTTCGAAGAACAGCCGTCGGCCAGGGCCTTTTCGGCTTTAGTAACTTGGTTACTTTAGCAAAGCATGCTGGCGTCTGACAAGCAACGACCGGGAAATCTCCCCTAGTGGATGTCTCGCATAAACTCGACATGACGTCAGAAAACACCAAATAACGCTGGATGTCATTTCGAAAGAGCGAAGAAATTGAAAAATCTTAAAACCCACCAAACCCAACTGCCGCCCGCGGTCCGTAGCCTTGGCAAAACACCATCACCCACGAACCCAACTGCCGCCCGCGGTCCGTAGCCTTGGCGAAGACCATCACCCTCAAACCCAATTACCCGCTCGCGGTCCGTAGCCTTGGCGAAGGACCGTGAACCCAAACCCCAGATCCGTCGATC